>WASW01011013.1_pt1 | contig 37855 bp, 34 predicted proteins | sample 5698521 | NCBI WGS metagenome assembly WASW01 (sample SAMN11175560, study PRJNA528189) | sponge metagenome | isolation source: marine sponge | host: Leucetta | place: Antarctica: Western Antarctic Peninsula, King George Island | collected 2013-01
CACGTGACAGGCCTTCAACTTCTCGCCGCGCGCCTTCCGTATGGCGCCGAACAGCACGGATCAACCGCCCTTCACAATCTGCGACCTGTGCCATGACGTCATAACGCACTGGCACAGCCATTTCTGCAGCCGCCGTCGGTGTCGGTGCACGTTGATCGGATGCCAGATCAATCAAGGTCCAATCGGTCTCATGCCCAACAGCAGAAATCAAAGGAATGAAGCTCTCGGCTGCGGCTCTTACCACTGCCTCTTCGTTAAATGACCATAAATCTTCGAGCGATCCACCACCGCGCGCAACAATCAAAAGATCTGGGCGCGGCACGCTGCCACCTTCTTCCAAGGCATTAAATCCACGAATAGCCGATGCAATTTGATCCGCCGCCCCGTCGCCTTGAACCAAAACCGGCCAAACCAACACATGGCGAGGGAACCGATCATTAAGGCGATGCAAGATATCGCGAATAACGGCACCCGTTGGTGACGTCACAACACCAATAACGTCAGGAAGATACGGAAGAAGCTGCTTTCGCGATTCGTCGAACAACCCTTCGGCAGACAGAGCACGCTTTCTGTCCTCGAGGAGTTTGAGAAGCGCACCTTCTCCCGCCAATTCCATTGTCTCAACAACGAGTTGGTATTTTGAGCGTCCGGGATAAGTCGTAATTCGGCCTGTTGCGATCACTTCCATGCCGTCTTCAGGTTGCATCCCTATGTTTGCTGCCGTGCCTCGCCAGCAAACACCGTCCATCACCGCGCCATCGTCTTTCATTGCGAAATATAAATGACCTGACGCAGCACGCTTAAAGCCGGTAATCTCGCCTCTGATGCGGACGTGCTGAAACGCACCTTCGACCGTCGATTTAACGAGGCCTGAAACTTCGGTCACAGAAAAGACCGGGACATTATCACCGTTAATGCCGATAGACTTATCATCATTCATGACTAGATTATATGTCTTAACATTGAGACGATGACAACCGCCGTGATTCCGTGCACAAATTACCTATAATCTGTGTTTAAAGGAGTGGGATAAATGAAAGTTTTATTGGTCGGTGGTGGCGGTCGAGAGCATGCGTTGGCCTGGGCTATATCGAAGTCTCCTAAACTCACCAAATTATATGCGGCACCGGGCAATGCAGGCATCGCCAATTGCGCTGAATGCATTGATGTTTCGGCAGAAGATGTTCCGGCTATTTGCACGGCTGTCACAGAACTTGGTATTGAATTCGTCGTCGTTGGCCCGGAAGCGCCTTTGGTCGATGGCCTGGCAGATCGTATTGAAGCCATGGGCATTCCAGTGTTTGGCCCCTCTATGGCAGCGGCCGAACTTGAAGGTTCAAAAGGTATGATGAAGGACCTGCTCGCAAAATACGGCATCCCCACTGCCGAATATGAGCGCTTTGATGAACCTGATGCCGCCAAAGAATATATTCGCATTAAGAACCACCCTGTTGTTGTTAAGGCAGATGGCTTGGCCGCAGGTAAAGGCGTTATTTTGAGCCATACCTTGAACGAAGCTTACGCCGCAGTGGATCAAATCATGATCGAAGAGGCGTTTGGCAGCGCTGGCCAGGAAATCGTTATTGAAGAGTTTCTGATCGGTGAAGAAGCAAGTTTCTTTGCCCTTTGTGATGGCATTCGTGCAATACCAATGGCCGGGGCGCAGGACCACAAACAAGTTCACGATGGCGATCACGGGCCTAATACAGGTGGTATGGGGGCGTATACACCAGCACCTGTTTTGGATGACGTAATGCAAAAGCGCATCATGGACGAAGTTATAAATCCAACGGTCGAAGCTATGGCCAAAGAGGGCAAGCCTTATAAAGGCGTTCTATTTGCCGGTATTATGATTGGCGAAGACGGCCCAAAGGTCATCGAGTTTAATTGCCGCTTTGGTGATCCTGAATGTCAGCCAATTATGTCACGCCTTAAATCAGATGCGTTAGAAATGTTGTTGGCATCAGCGCAAGGCAATCTCGACAAACTAAAACTAGAATGGGATCCGCGCGCCGCAATGACCGTTGTTTTAGCCGCTGAAGGCTATCCTGGACGCTATGCCAAAGATACACCGATCAATGGTGTCGAGAATGCAGATGCAATTGAGGACGTCATGGTTTTCCACGCAGGCACGGCATTAGATAAAGACGGCCAGCTTGTCTCCAATGGCGGGCGTGTTCTCGGTGTCACAGCTCTTGGAGATACCGTCGAGGATGCCCAAAAATTGGCATATAAGGCCGTGGATTTGATTGATTGGCCCAAAGGGTTTTGTCGTCGCGATATTGGATGGCGTGCAATCGGTCGATAATGAAGTGGCGAACAGGTAACGGTCTGACTATATCCATAAGCAAACAACCATATTGGCGAGGAAATACTCATGGACGAACAAACACTGATCGAAATTCAGGCTGACGCCTTCCGCGGGCTTGTAAAACATCTACAGAAACGTACTGACGCGCAGAATATCGATATTATGAATACGGCAGGATTTTGCCGGAACTGCCTATCCAAATGGCTCGTCGCTGCGGCGGAAGAGCGTGGAGAAGAGCTCTCTAACGATGAAGCACGTGAGATGGTTTATGGGATGCCTTACGGCGAATTCAAAGAAAAGCATCAAGAACTAGCCTCCGATGAGCAAAAAGCGAAGTTCGACGCGACACGCCCGCTCCATGCCGATATCTCTGGCCACAACTAAGCATGGACAATCTGCCACCGCCGATGGCGGCTCGACGACCTGACTTCTGGCAAAACTCTGGTTTTGGGTTACTCGCGCGTGATGCGCAGGGACATCTGACAATCACGGATGATTTTCTTCGCGCCTACCTTGCAAGGCCTGAGATCGCACCCGTAGAAGAATCATGCGCGAAAGAGCGCTTACTCCATGCTTCTCTATTGGCAGAACCCAAACGCGCCGTGAGTGCCGGTGATATAGCCGCTCTTGAAGATCCAGATGGCCGAGAAAATTATGAAGTACTGATCGACTTTCGTGACCGCCTGATTGCGGCAGATACTATTGAAGGCTGTTACTTGAATGTGTTCCGGGAAGGTGATGTCCGTATTGCACCCATCTTTCTGGACCAGATGACACAGGTTATCATGCGCGCTGTCATTGACGGCACTGACGATCCGTTTCGCGTTCGTGCCGCCGAACTGTTTTTTCGCGAGCAAACCGTGACCGTACATGAAGGTGCCATTCTGTCTGGTGATTTTGAAACTGTGGAGATGCTCGCAAGTACTGCCGGCATGGGTTCGATTGGCGGGCTTTTAGTCGAAGGCGGTATCAAGCCGCGTCAGGTAGATCTGGATGTGATGCAGGTCGAAAATGCCCACAAGTATTGGCAACGCGATGAACGTCACGACATGGTCATCGATCTTAGTTTCACCCGCCCAGGGCTGGATGCATTTGCCCGAGTGATGGAGGGCTGGATCCTGCACTTCACCGGCGCAGAAGTCTCGATACAGCCAGTGCAAAAAATTACCGATGAAAAATGGGTGTGGCATATCGGTCTTGATGCTGAATCCAGTGAGATCCTGAACGACCTCTATAACGACAACGATGTCGATGAAGAGCGACTTGAGAGATTGCTGACCTTGTTTCGAATGGATTTTAAAGACCCGAGTCTAATGCAGCCTGACATTGCGGGACGCCCGGTTTATTTAGGTCTCTCTATCAACGAGAAAAAGCGCCTGCGCATGAAGCCGCAGAACTTACTCGTCAACCTGCCACTCGCACCTGAAGCTTAACGCCGTTCCTTAAAGAACTGTTTCAGCATCTGAGCCGCATCGCTTTCCATGATGCCACCGATCACCTCAGGGGCGTGATGACAGGTTGCGTGCGAGAAAACCCGTGCCCCGTGCTCAACACCGCCGCCCTTAGGGTCATACGCTGCAAAAACCAACCTGCACACACGTGCCAGGGAAATCGCCTGCGCACACATAGCACAAGGCTCAAGGGTTACATATAAATCGCAATCGATAAGTCTTGGTGATTTTAGGTATGTCGCAGCAGTACGTATCGCCAGAACTTCTGCGTGCGCGGTAGGATCACTAAGCTCTTCGATGCGGTTTCCTGTCGACGCAAGCACATGACCATCCGGCCCGACAATGACAGCACCCACAGGGACTTCTCCCCGCGCAGCTGCCTGGCGGGCCTCATCCAAGGCCAATCTCATCAATTCCATATCGCGTTTGCTCATGGCGTATTGGTGCCGCTCAAATTAGTGATGGTCAAGGTTGCTTGACTTTTTAAGGCCTGGGCTTCAACACATGGCCATGGCAAATAATGATCAAAAGAATAGTGCTGGCGAGCGGATCGCCAAAGTTATTGCACGAGCTGGATTGTGCTCGAGGCGCGATGCAGAACGCTGGATTGAAGCTGGACGCGTTGAGCTTAATGGCAAGAAGCTCTTAACACCGGCATGTGTCGTGACCGCAAAGGATATCATTGTCGTTGATGGCATCGCATTACCAGACAAAGAGCCGACGCGGATGTGGCGCTACAATAAACCTGCGGGCCTCGTGACATCGCATAAAGATCCACAAGGAAGGAAGACTGTATTTGAAGCATTACCCTCCTTTCTTCCACGCGTTATTTCTGTAGGCCGGCTCGATTATAACTCTGAAGGGTTATTACTGCTGACAAACGATGGCGAATTGGCCAGAAAACTTGAGTTGCCTGTTACTGGCTGGACCCGTCGATATCGTGTTCGTGTCCATGGTAAAGTCGAGGCTACAGAACTGACCAAACTCAGCAAAGGTGTCACTGTTGATGGCGTCAAATACGGCTCTATTATTGCTAATTTTGATAGCCGAACTGGTGCCAATGCCTGGATGACAGTGATCCTCAAAGAAGGCAAGAACCGCGAAATCCGCAAAGTCATGGAACATATTGGCCTGACCGTGAACCGGCTTATTAGAACCGCGTACGGGCCTTTTCAAATTGGAAGCCTTGAGCAACGCGACGTTGATGAAGTTCGCCCTAAGTCACTTCGTGATCAAGTTGGCATGTTTCTGAAATGAATTTGTTATGAGGATCGTTGGTGGTGATTTTCGTGGTCGGCGCCTACTTGCACCCGAGGGCAGTGATGTCCGACCGACATCGGATCGGGCGCGGGAAAGCATATTCAACATTTTAACGCATGCGTCATTTGCGCCCAACCTAAAAGGCGCATCTGTCATAGACGTTTTTGCAGGCACTGGTGCACTTGGGCTCGAAGCCATGAGCCGGGGTGCGGAACCAGTTACTTTCATCGAGATCAATGATCATGCCCGTGCGTGCATCCTTAAAAATGCTGGAACGATGGGCAAAGGTCGTGCCGTCACTGCATTACGTCTCGACGCAACAAAGATGCCACCGCCACCACGAATCGCTGCGTGTCCGGCCAAGGTCGCGTTCTTAGACGCGCCGTATGAACATGAAATTACTGGGCCCAGCTTATTGTCATTGCTTGCTCGAGGATGGCTTGGGCCGGGCAGTCTTTGTGTGGTTGAGACACCTGCTATACGGGCATTTGAAGCTCCACGAGGGTTTTCACTTGAAGATCAACGCACTTACGGCAAAGCCCTAGTGAGTTTTCTTGTCGTCGACGATTAACTCAACGTCGCCCGAAAAGTTTCTCAATATCGCTAAGCTTTAATGTCACATACGTCGGTCGACCGTGGCTACATTGCCCCGAATGTGGCGTTACTTCCATCTCTCTCAAAAGCGCATTCATCTCGTCACTGGTCAATCGTCGTCCGGCACGGATAGAACCATGACACGCCATCGTCGCACAGACATCATCGATCCGCTTTTCAAGCGCAATTGCGCCATCGTACTCGGCAAGATCATCGGCCAGATCACGGACGAGACCCTGAACATTAGTTTCTCCCAATATTGCGGGCACTTCACGGACTGCAACAGCACCCGTGCCAAAAGCCTCAATCGCCAAACCCAGTTCTGCCAATTCTTCGGCGCGTGCCAAAAGCCGATCACACGCAGGCTCGTCCATCTCGACAACTTCTGGAATAAGCAGCAGCTGACGTTGCACACCACCCTGTGCCATAGCGGCTTTGATCTTTTCCTGAGTTAACCGCTCGTGTGCAGCATGCTGATCTACAACAACAATACCATCCGCAGATTGGGCCACAATATAAGTCTCATGTAGTTGTGCACGGGCGACACCTAAAGGGTAATCTGGCAACGGCCCGACTGACATATCGTCTCCGTGTGGCTCCATACGTGCTGTCGGCGTTGAGTCCAAACCATCCAATGGACGATAAAAATCTTGTGAACGATCCGACAGGCCTTGGGAAATATTAGTGTTGGGGCGATACGCGTAGCCGCCGCTACCCGCACCACCTCCCATTGGCAGACCTCCTGGGCGAAATGCGCCGAGTGCGCCGTCAGCGACTGTGCTCGAAGCACGATGCCCGGATTCTGCCAATCCGTGTCTGAGTGCGCCCACGATCAAACCACGGATCATCGCTGAATCTCGAAATCGAACTTCAGTTTTCGCAGGATGCACATTAACGTCTACCTGACGTGCCGGGATCTCAAGAAAAAGCGCTAACAATGGATGTCGGTCCGATGCCAAAAATTCACGGTAAGCACCTCTGACTGCGCCCATCAAAAGTTTATCCCGAACTGGGCGCCCATTCACGAACAGGAACTGCATCGCTGCATTGCCACGGTTTAACGTCGGCACACCAGCATATCCTGTTAACCTCGCCCCTTCGCGTTCTGCATCGATCACAAAGGCATTGGTTTGAAAATCTTTCCCCATGATCGCGCCTAAACGTTCTAGTCGCGCATCAAAGAGATCACCACGCGCAGTAGCCAATTTTAAGACGTCTCGTTTCCCATCATTGAGCAAAAATGCGATCTCAGGATGCGCCATCGAAAGACGCTGTAACACTTCAAGAATACGCGATTGTTCAGTACGCGGTGTCTTTAAGAATTTAAGTCGGGCCGGGGTTGCATAAAATAGATCACGAATTTCAATCCGCGTACCAGATGACAACGCAGCTGGTTCAGGTGGTGTGATGCGTCCACCTTCGATATGAATAATCCATGCACCATCCGCTTCTGCCGTTCGGCTGGCAATCGACATTCGACTGACAGCACCGATTGAAGGCAGTGCTTCACCACGAAACCCCAATGTCGAAATCGACGTTAAATCCTCATCTGGCAACTTTGATGTCGCATGCCGCTCAACAGCCAAAAGAAGCTCATCTGACGTCATGCCAAAGCCGTCGTCTGTCACAATAATTGACGTTTGCCCGCCATCGCGTATCGAGACATCGATGCGACGTGATCCCGCATCGATTGAGTTTTCAACGAGTTCTTTAACGGCGGACGCAGGGTTCTCGACAACTTCACCCGCAGCAATGCGGTTGACCAAAGTTTCCGGGAGTCTGCGAATGGTCATCGATCACACATGCGGCGAATTGACGCAATGACGGGGGCCAGAGATGGAGTTGGCGGACTGTCGCCTTGCACCATGGGACGAATACCACCACTTAATCTTTTTCCAAGCTCAACACCCCATTGGTCAAAAGAATTGATCCCCCAGATTGCACCTGCAATAGCTGTTTTGTGCTCATAGAGTGCTATCAATTTACCAAGTATTTGTGGGCTCAATTCCTTGTACACCAGCAAAGTCGATGGACGGTTTCCAGGATGGTGGCGATGTGGCTCTTCAATGTTTTCTCGACCAAAAGCAAGTGCGTCTGCTTGCGCCAACGCATCAGCCAGTAGCAACCCGTGCGACCTTTCGTCGCCCGTAGGTGCACAGGCCGGGATAAGGAAATCTATAGGCGCAGGTGTCGTACCCTGGTGCATTTGTTGAAAAAACGCGTGTTGGACATTTACACCAACGCCACCAAACACGACAGGCTGAGTAGGGTAGTCAACAACGAGACCATCATGCGTCACACGCTTGCCGTTACTTTCCATTTCAAGCTGCTGTAAATGCGAAATCAAAATCGCCAAGCGTGTATCGTATGGTGTGCAGGCTTCGGCTTGATAGCCAAGAAAGCTGGCGTTCCATACCGTCAGTAATGCCATAATGACAGGTGCATTTTGAGCCAATGGTGCGCTCAACGCATGCTCGTCAATCTCACGTGCACCATCACGCATACCAGAAAATACTGACCAGCCGTAAGCCAGCGCGACCGGCAGACCAACCGCAGACCACAGCGAATAGCGACCTCCAACCCAATCGTACATAAGAAACACACGGCCAGCTTTTATACCAAATTTCGCCGTCTCTTCCAGGTTTGCGCTGACACCGACAAAATGATCGACCCAGCCATCGCCAATACGATCCTGCATCCATACTTTTGCACGCCGAGCATTCAACGTTGTTTCAAGGGTCGTGAACGACTTTGAAATCACAATGACCATCGTGTCGGATGGATCAAGTCCACGAAATGCGCGCTTAAAAGCGATACCATCAATGTTACCGCAAACCCGCACATCGAGTTTTTCATCTACATCATCTTTAAGAGCATCAAGTGCCAAAGCCGGGCCAAGTTCGGAACCTCCGATCCCAATAGCGACAACATTCTTAAATAAACCGCCGGAAGCCGTCTTAATATGGCCCTGATGCACACCGTCTACGAACGCTTGGAGGTCTTTGTTTCCCCTTTCCACAACTTCAGAAACATCTTCATGTTCAGATGCAAAGCCACGGCTAGCGGTATGGAGTACGGCACGTTCTTCGGTACTGTTGACAGCATCTCCTGACGTCATGCGCTTCAAGAAATCGCCAACACCCGCCGTTTCTGCAAGCGTCACAAGCGCATCAAAGACATTCGCATCAATGCGTTGACGTGCAAAATCTAAATAAAGATCGCCAAGATCAAGTGAGAAATTTTCGGCACGTCCTGCATCAGTTGCGAACATCACGCTGACCGTTTCACCTTGCATTCGATCACGAGCACTTAAGAGCTCACGCCAAGCCGCTGTTTGAGAGATCAAAGACATGGAAACTTGTAACAAAAGTGGGCGCGCCGCACCACACCGCAAACGTGTTTTAAGCGATTTCTCGCTTAATCTGTCGCAACGACGCCTTGTGGACGACCTGCAATGACAAAACTCAGGTTCTTTGGTTGGAATAATGAAGCGGCTACTCGCTTCGCATCAATCAACGTAACGGCGTCGATAAATCCGTTCCGATTATCTATATAATCTATTCCCAAGCCCTCTTCTTGAATTCCAACCAGCATATCTGCAATCGCTGACGAAGAGGTGAAACGTAAGGGATAGGCACCTGTCAGATAGGTTTTAGCATCATTCAACTCATCCTGCGTGGGCCCTTCTTCAGCGAATTTTTTCCAAACATCACGGACCGTCTCCAATGTTTCAGCCACCCGTTCATTTGCGGTACCTGCGCCACCCATAACTGCAGCACTGGCATCTAGTGGCATCAAATATGTGTAGACAGAATATGCGAGGCCCCGCTTTTCACGTACCTCTTCATACAAGCGAGACACGAACCCACCGCCGCCAAGAATGTAATTGAGTACATATGCGGCATAAAAGTCCGGACTGCTTCTGGCAATCCCCGGCTGACCGAACTGGATCGCACTTTGGCCTACATCCAGATCAATAACTTTAACCGTTCCAGCAAGCTGAGGTGTCATTTTGGCCAACGCCCATGGTGACGTTGGGTTAGGAAGCCCGGCAAAAGTTGCATCCAGATAAATCTGGAGCGTCGCCGGATCGATATCACCAACAACACCAATAATCAGATTGTCACGAACAAGCCTGGTTGCAACAAATTGACGCATATCATCAGGCGTCACCGACGTCAGGCTGTTGACGGTGCCACGTGTTGGCCGTGCATAAGGATGCCCGGTAAAAGCTGTCTTGAACATCTCTTGACTGGCAAGATGCGACGGATCTTCTTCATTCTGCTTGATGCCCGATACAATCTGCGCCCGAATTCTGGTCAACGGAACGTCGTCAAACCGCGGCGATATTAAAGCCAAACGAAGATATTTAAACGCATCATCTCGGTGCTGGTTAAGGGTCCTCAGTGTGCCACGGAATGAATCCCGTCCCGCACTAAAGCGTAGTGTGATCGAGCGATCATCAAGTGCCTTCTGAAAGGTATTGCTGTCCATATCGCCCGAACCCTCATCGAGCGTAGATGCAACAAAATTGGCCAGGCCTTCTTTTCCATCCGGATCCAAGGCAGCACCACCACGGAATGAAAGCTTAAGCGTTGTAATCGGATTTGAGTGATCACGGATAAGCCACGCCTCAATTCCGCCGTCACTCACAACATGCTCAACTTCGACGGCATACACCGCCTGAGGTGCAGCAACAGCAAGAAAAACGATCGCCGCGATGGAAATAGTTACGTGCTTTAATGCAGTTTTCATCATCATTTTTTCCATCAACTTTGCGGCTTAGCTAGAAGCTCAGCAGTAACATGATGCTTGCCTTCTAGAACGGCCTTCGCTGCAAGCAAAGCTATCTCGGGCGTTACTTCAGAAATTCTATCGAGCCAACTCTCGACATTTTGGATCGTGCCGCCACTGGTCAATGCGACGCCAAAAACCTGGGCTGCAGTGCCAAAGTCATCTTTCGCGAACACCGCGTTGTTTCGCATTCGCTCAATCGCACCATTAACTTCTTCTTTGCTCACGCCTTGGTTTAAGACACGTGTAATTTCGTCCATTACCGTCTTTTCGATCAATGCCATGTCGACACCTGGCTTGGGAGCGGCATAAACGCCGAACGTCGACGGACCCAATTCATCTGCACCATAAAAAGATCCTGCAGATAGTGCGATAGCGTCCTCTAAGACCAATTTTTTATGCAACCGACTAGAAGGGCCGCCACCAATAATCTCTGACACAACTTGTAACGCGTGCGCGTACTCTTTCAGGCCGTGATTGTAACTCGGCGCAATGTAGCGGCGACTCCAGCTTGGCTGTGTAACACGCTCATGTTCCATTGTGAGTCGACGATCTGCACGCGCTGGCGGTTCCGTTGTCCGCTCGCGGGTAATATCTGGTCCACGAGGAATGGCTCCATAATACTTCTCGGCCATTGGCTTGAGATCGGCAACGTCAACATCACCTTCAACGATCAATACTGCATTATTGGGCGCATAGTAACGTTTGTAGAATGCAAGAATGCGATCGACATCGAGGGCACGGATTTCATGCTCCCAGCCAATAACGGGGCGACGGTATGGGTAGTTTAGGAACAAGGCGGCACTGATTTGTTCTCGTAATTGTGAACTTGGATTATTGTCCACACGTGAGCGCCGTTCCTCTAAAACAACGTCTCTTTCTGGCAAAACCTGCTCTGCAGTAATGAGCAAGTTGGTCATGCGATCCGCTTCCATGCGCATCACCATGTCAAGGCGATCACTGGCAATCGTTTGAAAATACGCTGTATAATCGTGTGATGTGAACGCATTCTCTTGGCCACCATTTCGGGCGACCGAAGCCGAGAACGCGCCCGGCTCCATACTCTTTGTTCCTTTAAACATTAAGTGCTCAAGCAAGTGTGCAATCCCTGTTTCACCAGGCGCTTCATCAGCGGCACCAACCTTATACCAAACCATATGGCGAACGACTGGGGCGCGATGGTTTGATATAACAATCACTTGCATCCCATTTTCGAGCGTGAATGTCTCAGGGTTGAAAATACTTGCCTGCACCTTCGGTGCGAATGTGCTCGCAATCACGAAGGTCGCCAAAAGGATAGATTTTAAATTGAATTTCGACATGTACGGATATTGACGCGCTCAGCGTCAATATCAACGGAAAACAGGTCAATTCACTAAAAGGTTACAAAAATTTAAAATTCAAGCAGGCCCTTTTTGGCGCGCTTTTTCTTCACCTGTGGTGTTTCACCATCCGTGATCGGATTGCCAAGAGCCTGGTTCTCGCGAATACGCTGCTGTTCTTTTTCAGCATCGACGACAGTGCCCTCAAACGGCTTATCGTCAACCCAAAAAATCATCTTGTCCGCGAGGCGTTGATCCTCTTTCGACAGCAAATTTGTTTCTGCGTTCACGACTTCTCGAATAGCGGGATTAGATTGCGCGGCACCGGTTTTTACCATAATCGCGTTCAAGCCATCCGACAGATTCGGATCACTGGGGGCATTGGCTTGTAATCTCGGTGTCTGCTGCAGCAAGGCAGCGCGCGCCTGATCCGTCGGCGTAATCGCCTGTGGACCACTAGAACCTGAGTTCGGTGGACGCAATGAGAATTCTGGCGGCAAGCTGAGTGGTGGGCGTTGATACACCACAAACTCATCAGGCGCATCCTTTGACCGGCTGATGACTTTCTTTGCAGATTCGCAAGCACTCAGCACGACAACAACAGTTGCCAATAACGAAAAAGCGAGAATGCGTTGATATTTCATCAGTACTGTCCATTTACCAGCAAGTTGAGCGGCATCGCCTGAGTCTATGACGATTTACCCGGTTGGAACAAGGATTCCAATATTAACATCGTCGCCCCAATGCAAATTCCCGAATCCGCAACATTAAATGCAGGCCAATGATATCCCATTACATGGAAGTCTAAAAAATCCACAACAGCCCCAAATTGCACACGATCTATCACATTGCCCAACGCGCCACCGATAATTAAACCGAGTGCCAGTGCCGTAATGCGCGTCTCAGCCTTATAAAGCCATATTCCAAGTGCCAGAACAATTGCGAGAGCGAGCCCCGTCAACAAGTACGGGCCATATTCATTTGCAGAACTGAACATGCCAAAGCTCACGCCTCGGTTCCATGCCAATACAACGTTAAAATACGATGTGACCTCGATAGCACGCGGTGGCTGCATAACGTCATACAGTATCCACCATTTTGTCACTTGATCTAAAGCCAGTACAGACACCGCTATAATAGCGCCCGTTACGAATAACCGACGCTCTGGTAGTTGCTGTTGCTCTTCTTTAGTCACGCAGCGGCCGGAGGTGCATGCCGAACAGCGTCAGCGCAGCGATTACACACACTTGGATGCTCTGCATCGGAACCGACTTCATCAAGAACCTTCCAGCAACGATCGCACTTCTCGCCCGATGCCTTCTCAACGATAACTGCGATGTCAGCAATGTCTTCAATTTGGTGCGCTGTGTCTGGTGCATCGCCCTCAACAAAAGTAAATGCGGAGGTGATGCATAGTTCAGCCGGGTCAATGCCGTCGATTGAACCCCGAACATCTGCGCTGGCAAAAACCTGTGGGTGTGCCTGCAAGCTCGCGCCAATTTCTTTGTTTGCGCGCGCAACTTCGAGAGCACCTGTGACTGCACGACGGAGATTTCTAACCGTCGACCATTTTGTCGCTAGTGTTACGTCATGCCAATTGTCTGGTACGTCCGGGAAGGCTCGCAGATGCACTGAGTTACCATTTACCGCTTCAGGGTATCGTGACAACCAAGCTTCTTCTGCAGTAAAGCAAAGGACCGGTGCCAACCAAGCTGTTAGATGATCGAACAATGTATCCAGAACCGTGCGTGCTGCGCGACGTTCTGCACTGTCTGTCCGTCCACAATAAAGCGCATCTTTTCGAATATCAAAATAGAACGCCGACAAATCGACAGCACAGAACGTGTGGAGTTCTGCGAAGAACGGTTGGAAGTCAAAGTCGTTGCAGGCTTTTCTCAAAGCACCGTCCATTTCGTGAATACGGTGCAACACCCAACGCTCAAGTTCAGGGAGTTCGTTGATATCAGTAATACGTTCGCTGGCATCAAAACTGGACAAATTGCCCAACAAGAAGCGCAACGTATTCCTTAGGCGACGATAGATGTCTGCTTGTTGTTTGATGATTTCAGGACCAATACGAAGATCGTCCGAGTAATCAGAGTTCACAACCCAGATACGCAAGATATCCGCACCGTATTGATCAATGACGCTTTGAGGTGCAACCACGTTACCCAGAGATTTCGACATTTTCTGACCGTCTTCTGCCATCACAAAACCATGGGTCAGAACGGCCTCGTAAGGTGCACGACCGCGTGTCCCGCAGCTTTCAAGCAATGACGAGTGGAACCATCCACGATGCTGGTCTGAGCCTTCAAGATAGAGCGATGCTGGCCAATCGAGCCCTTCCCACGGTCCATCTTCGAGAACGAATGCGTGCGTGGAGCCACTGTCAAACCACACATCAAGAATGTCGGTGACTTGTTCGTAGTCATCAGCTTTGTAATCAGCGCCTAAGAACCGTGATGGATCTGAGGCAAACCAAGCATCAGAGCCTTCTTCCTTGAAAATCTCAACAACACGATCAAGCACAACTTGATCACGTAGTGGCTCGCCCGTTTCCTTGTTCACAAAGACAGTGATCGGTACGCCCCACGCACGTTGGCGCGATACAACCCAGTCTGGGCGATCAGCAATCATGCCTCGCAGGCGCTTTTGTCCTGATGCAGGGACGAACCGCGTATCATCAATGGCGCTCAGAGCCGTCTCACGCAGACCATTTTTATCCATTGAAATAAACCACTGAGCCGTATTTCTAAAGATCAGCGGTTTCTTGGACCGCCAGGAATGCGGATAACGGTGGACAAGTTTGCCTTTACCTAGAAGCCCTCCAGCCTCTCGAATTACCTCAGCGACACCGTCGTTACATTTGTAAACGTGCTGTCCGGCGAACAATGGTACATGACCAAAATAAGTGCCGTCTTCAGATACGGTTTGTGGGACTTCGACACCGTTATCCATCCCAAGCACCCAGTCATCCGCGCCATGACCAGGCGCAATATGAACGATGCCTGTACCTTCTTCGGTCGTCGCGAAGCCAGCAGCCAATGCTGGAACATCAAAGTCATAACCCTGTCCGCGTAATGGATGCGCACAGACAGTTCCTGCCAATGTAGCGCCCTTAAATCTGGACGTCACAGCACTTTCAGTTACACCACAAGCGCCAGAGAATGCATCTAACAATGCTTCGGCAACAATCAACTTATCACCAACAGAGACCATACTTTCATCAGTTACCGCAGCGACCTCTATAGCGACGTAATCAATATCCTTGCCGTAAGCCACGGCGCGGTTGCCTGGCATCGTCCATGGCGTCGTCGTCCAAATGACAATTTTGCACCCAACAACCGCCTCGTTTTCCGTTTTAATAACCGGGAAACCAACATAGATCGTTGTCGACGTATGATCGTGATATTCGACTTCGGCTTCGGCCAATGCGGTTTTCTCGACCGGTGACCACATCACGGGCTTTGAGCCTCGGTACAACGACCCGTCCATCAAAAATTTGCCAAGTTCACCGGCAATCGTCGCCTCGGCCGCGTTTGTCATGGTCGTGTATGGATGATCCCAATCGCCCATCACACCTAAACGCTTAAACTCTTCACGCTGAATATCAATCCAGTGCGCAGCAAACTCGCGGCATTCTTTGCGAAACTCGACAATCGGCACAGCGTCTTTATCAAGTTTTTTGGCACGGTATTTTTCTTCTATCTTCCACTCAATCGGCAAACCATGACAATCCCAGCCAGGAACATAGTAAGCGTTCTTGCCCAGCATCTGCTGCGAGCGATTGATGACGTCCTTCAAAATCTTGTTCAAGGCATGGCCAATATGCAGATGACCATTCGCATAGGGCGGGCCATCATGCAGAATGAACTTCTCACGGTCTGCAGACATTTCGGCGCGGGCTTTCTCAAACCCGGTATTGTGCCAATGCTCTAGCAATGCGGGTTCTCGTTTCGGCAGACCAGCCTTCATCGGGAACTCGGTACTCGGCAGGAAAATCGTAGATTTATAATCGACAGTCATCGTTTTTAGGACTTCACATTGTTTTCAAAATTTTACGCGCTTGCTCACTATCTAGGGCGATTTGTGCCTTTAAAGCATCCAATCCGTCAAATTTCTTTTCTTCACGGATGAGCTCCAATAGTTGGACCTGAACACGGTCTCCATAAATATCTGCATTAAAATCGAATAAGTGTACCTCTAGACGAGGTGCTGCGCCCGCGAATGTAGGCCGCAACCCAAGATTTGCAACGCCATCTACCATCCTGCCGTCAGGTAATTGAGTGCGAACAGCATAAACACCAAACTTTGGATGAATATATCCCCCAAGCGCAACGTTAGCTGTCGGAAATCCAATAGTCCGCCCACGTTTGTCGCCATGTGCGACACGTCCTGAGATCACAAACGGATGGCCCAACACATCATTTGCTGCCATCATGTCTCCAGCTATAACAAGTTCACGGACGCGGCTTGATGAATATAACCCACCTCCATCGTCTGAAGCGGCTGCGACAACCGTAAATCCGAATCCAAGTTTCTGACCATCTGACAAGAGCGTTTCACAACTGCCTTGGCGTTTGTGGCCAAACTTGAAGTCATATCCTGCGACGAGGTGATGTACGGCCAAACCCCCAACCAGATAATCCGAAATGAAACTCTGTGCACTTAGTTCTGAGAACTTCATATCAAATTTTTGAGCGATCATAAAATCCACACCCAAATTTGCTATAGCATCGGCTTTGGCGCGGAAAGGCGTTAATCGAAACGGCGGGCCTTCGGACTGGAATACAGCACGTGGATGAGGTTCAAACGTTAATACACCCCACGGCAATTCAGCGGCCTTGGCAATCTTGCCAGCCTCAGCAATGACTGTCCTATGACCTTGATGAACACCATCAAAGTTGCCAACGGCAATTATCGCGCCTTGATGACGCGATTCTATGGAAAACGCTTGTCTATAAATACGCATGACGAGGGAAAGTGTCAGTGACAGACAAAACGGTCAAGGCTCAACGCCTTTCACAAAGAAAAGGGCGCCGTCAAAAACAGCGCCCTTCATTCAAATATTAATGATCTGGCACTTACTTATTGCGCGATGGCACCATAATCAGGGCTTCGCCATCAATAACAACTTTCTCACCAACAATGCATTGGGTCTTTAGCTCAATAAACTTCTTTTCAGGGATGAGCTTGGTAACCGTGCAATGTGCTTCAACAGTATCACCAGCAAGAACAGGTGCTTTGAACTTCATCGTCTGGCTCACGTAAATACATCCCGGTCCAGGTAACTTGGTGCCGATGACCGTAGAGATGAAACTCGACGACAACATGCCATGCGCGATCCGACCCTTGAACATCGTATTTTTGGCGAACTCGTGGTTCAGGTGCACTGGGTTTGTATCGCCTGAAATTCCAGCAAAGAGAACGATATCAGCATCAGTAATCGTTTTTGCAAACACATCGTGCATACCTTCTTCGAGATATTCAAAGTAGTAGCCATGGAGTTTGTCTATAGGTTTGGTTATTTGATCCATTCGAAATATCCTTATACGATTATATTGACGCATTCGCTTATGCAATAAATTATGTGCAGTGCAATATAAAGAGAGCGAATACCCATAGCAAGCAAGGCTTAATACATAATGCAGAGCAATATAATGACAGTCTTTCCCGATCTATTCCGGCTTATGCATCGTCAATTATTTTGCTTCGGTTTTCTCTTCTCGATTTTGTCAGTGCCAGTCGTACATGCTGCACCGCCAGAATTCTCACTGCCCATTGATTGTAAAATTGGCGAAACATGCTGGCTCACCAACTTCGTTGACCGAGACCCGGGGCCGAAACATCAGGATTACCGCTGTGGAAGCATAAGCTACAACACCCATAAAGGGACCGACATTGCACTCGCCAATGACGCCGTAATGAAGGCTGGCGTGTCTGTGCTCGCAGCCGCATCTGGGCGAGTCGCTAGGGTCCGGGATGGCGAGCCGCGATCGACATTAAAAGATCTGCAAAGCGCCACGGCACTTCGAGGTCGAGAATGTGGGAATGGCCTTGTCATTGATCATGGTGACGATTGGACAACTCAATACTGCCACTTAATGGCGGGCTCTTTAAGAGTCGTTGTTGGCGATACAGTTCAACGCGGCGACAAGCTTGGTAAGGTAGGACATTCCGGGAGAACCGAATTCCCACATATTCATTTAACGGTGCGTAGAGGCAAAACCGTGATTGACCCATTCACGGGCGACAGCAGTACACGCCAATGCAATACCCAACCGCCCTTGAACGGCCTTTGGTCCGCATCACTGAAACAAAGTTTATCTTACCCCGGCCCTCAACCTTTTCATTTGGGCTTCTCAAACAGCGTGCCAAAAGTTGATGAAGTCCGTGCAGGGAAATTATCAAAAACTGAATTCGACGCGACATCGCCAGCGCTGGTGTTTTGGATGGAAGCATATTCGCTGCTTCAGGGGGACCAGGTTTCGCTTTCTTTGTTGGGGCCAAAAAATGAGGTCATCGCCAAGAGTAACACCGTTTTGGACCGCCCAGCTGCACGCGCATATCGTTTTACCGGGCGCAAAAGGCGTGGGCAAACTTGGGACATCGGAGCTTACAAAGCACATGTGAACATCACGCGCGGCGATCAAACTATATCGAAATCAGCGACAGCCTACATCAAGTAACGTTTTAAACACGCTTGCGGCGCACAAGTTTTGGCGTTGCCCGAAGAGGTTTTTTGGCCGCTGCTTTCTTGGGTGACTTAGGCTTTGATTTATCCCCTTTCGGAGCAACAAAGTCTTCATCCCTAAACAAAGGAGGGTCAATTTCCACCTTCTTTTTCTTAGCTTCTTTTCGTGCACGGACGCCATCTAACGTGCGTTGGACGTCTTCGTGTCGATCTGGGCGTTTTCTGATTTTTTCATAGTGCATTTGGCCAATTTGACCAATATGACGACGCAAAGCCGTCACTGTCATTGTGCTTTCGAGATACCGTATATAAGCAGACAACGTCCATGCATTTGCGGGCGCGGAGCACAATCCACGTTCGTCGCACCAGGCAACAAATCCACGCCAACTTCGCATTTTTACAGTTTCTGCCAATGAATACGTCCTTTATAAACTTGGATGAGCCACATATTAGTAAGACAACAAATTAATATCCATCGAATATCCTAGGATACATAATACCATGACAAAGCGTGCCATCAACATTGCAGCTATTCCAGGCGACGGAATCGGCCCAGAAGTTATCGACGCCGGCATGACAGTATTGAATGCCATCGCCAAGCGAGACGGTAGTTTCACCATTAAGTCTGAGCGCTTTGACTGGAGCTCCGAACGATATTTACGCACCGGTGAATTCATGCCCGAGAACGGCCTTGATACGTTGCGCGCATTCGACGCTATTTTCTTTGGCTCAGCTGGTGACCCTCGAGTTCCAGATCATATCACACTTTGGGGCCTCCGTCTGAAGATCTGCCAAACCCTTGATCAATATGCCAATGTTCGGCCAACGAGATTACTTCCAGGGATTTCCGGGCCTCTAAAGGACGTTACATCTAAACAACTTGACTGGGTCATTGTAAGGGAAAACTCAGAAGGCGAATACGCCGGCGCAGGCGGTCGTGTCCATCAGGGCTTACCTGAGGAAGTAGGGATGGATATTGCCGTATTCACCCGAACCGGCGTTGAACGCATTCAGCGCTTTGCATTCGAATTGGCTCGCTCGCGGCCACGCAAGCTCCTCACACTGGTTACAAAATCAAATGCGCAGCGGCACGGTATGGTGTTTTGGGATAGTGTCTTCGAAGAAATAAAGGGTGACTACCCTGACGTTGAGACAGATAAAATGCTGGTTGATGCAATGACACAGCGGATGGTTCTCAAGCCAGGTACAATTGATACAGTCGTTGCGACAAACCTGCATGCAGACGTACTTTCGGATCTCGCCGCCGCACTTTCTGGTTCACTTGGCATTGCCGCAACTGGAAATATTCGCCCGGAAGCCGACGCACCTTCGATGTTTGAACCAATTCACGGTTCCGCTTTCGATATTATGGGTAAGGGCATTGCCAACCCGTTAGGCTCATTTTGGTCCGGTGCGATGCTTTTGGAAAACCAAGGAGAGTTCGATGCGGCTTCGCGTCTGATGAAAGCTATTGAGCGCGTAACTGCTGACCAAAAGCACCTCCCGCCTGACCTTGGCGGCAAGGCAACAACCCTCGAGGTCACTGATGCTGTCCTCAAGGCGATCAAGCAAGCGAACGATTGAACTAGAATTTACTTGGACCCATATCAAGAGCATGAACTATTTCACACGTATCGTTTTCCTGAGTGTTTTCCTGTTCTCTATTGGCAGTAGCCAAAGCTTTGCCAGAGAAACTCATACACTTCCGATAAACCCAGATCTGATTGGCTCGGGCTGGAAGATGCTTCGTTTTGATGGCATTCCTCCATCTGAATTCATAGGCACAAAAGACGGTATTTTGGAAATACGCTCTCATAAAAGCTCTAGCGTTCTCTATACCGCGGTTGCCGACGACCCAATAGAAGCATCGACACTAACCTGGTCGTGGCATGTTGTTGAAGGTCTACCCGCTACAAACCTCAAGAAAGCGGGTGGGGACGACAGGGTATTGGCCATTCATGTCGTTTTTGCCGAAGACGGCATGATGTCTCGTTTCAAAGGTATGTTCTCTCCGTTCGCACGTGGGCGTGTGCTTACTTACGTGTGGGGCGGACATATGACGGATGAATTTCCACATCCGCACCTTCCTGAGAGCGCATGGATGATTATTCGCCAACCTACAGACGCGCCAATGAATACATGGATTGACGAAACAGTCGATCTACAAGCTGACTATCAACGGGTTTTTGGCTCTAAGATGCCGCCAGTCGCATATATTGGCGTTTCCGGTGATGCAGATGATCTTGGCGAGATGTGTTTTGGCATGGTTAGAAACATCGCGCTCAATTAGTGTTCGAATAGGCCTAGCCTTAATCGATGTCGCCCGCGAGACGCCGCACGTCTTCGAGAACTTTTACATTCAGTTCGATTCCATTAGCTAAAGCGCCAGTAATTCGTGCTTGTTCACGCTCTCCCGGCAAAATAACTGGCATCGTTGCGTCAGCTGGCGGCGTTGTGTGGACAATTTCACAGAACTCATCCATCGCTGCGTCGTAGTTTTCTTTGCCAATCAACCTTGCCGGGTCAATCAGTATAAAGAAATGTCCCAACTCTTGAGCCGTGTCATTGTTCCCAACCCACGACGTTATTCCAGTCAAGAATTTTGCCCCTGACATGACGCTCGACAAAACATCGATGGCCATTGATAGACCCGAACCTTTATGGCCGCCGACAGCCACAAGAAACCCTTCCAGTGCCTTGGTTGGATCTGTTGTCGGTTTGCCCGTTTTATCAACAGCCCAGCCTTCTGGGATCGCTTGGCCAGCGGCCTGTGCCCCGCGAATCTTCCCTCGCGCAGCAACACTCATCGCCATATCCAGAATGATGTGGGGCGCCTTTGGACAAGCTGCAGCAAAGCACATTGGATTGTTACCAATCCGCGCTTCTGCACCTCCCCAAGGTGGCATTGTTGTTGATGCGCTCGTGCCCGATAACATCACAAAACCAGCATTACACGCCTGCAATGCGTAAGGCACCATTGCGCCTAAATGGTTACTCGAACGGCATCCAACATAGGCTATTCCGGTTTCTTTCGCCATATCCATTGCCTGACACAGCGCTGCGTTCGCAACCACGGGCCCCAAAGCATTCTGACCATCAATAATGCACAATGATGGTGCACGCTGATCAACCTTCGGGATTGCGTTTGGATTAACGCCGCCATGTTTCAAACGTTCTGTATAAGGTATCAGCCGAATGACACCATGTGTAGGGATTCCCATCATGTCGCCTTGCACCAGAACCTGACTTGTGGTTTCAGCATGTTCTGGAGACAAGCCCGCACGCTCAAGCGCCCGGTTACTCAGCGCCAGCAATGTGGCTTTATCAATTCGTGTTATCAGCGAAACTCTCCTAGCGATTTTAAATCATCAAAGGCCGTTCAATGCCCAATCATAATCATAATCGCTGATCTCGTTTGCCTTCTCCAGTGCCATTTTTCGAGCCCCATTGGCATATGGCAAAAGATGCGCAATCACACCTTTTTCGGTGCCATCAAAATCTTCCTGAAACCAATCGTAAATAGATGACACAATCACATCTGCACCAGATACGCGAACACCCCTCGGACTATTGATATACGCTACTGCGTTAGCTGTGAGCATCGCATTTGTATTTTCGGCCGTGTATGCCTGGGCGGATAGATCCGGGCAACCAACAGAGGCACAATTGACCGCGTAATGAATACGTGGATCTTTCCAAACCGGTCGCAAAATTCGATGCTCAATGTCATCAAGGCTAACCTGCTCACTCGCTATCTCAATGAGCTTCTTTCCCCAAGGGCCGCTTGAGAACAAGCCTGGCGAAATATCAATGTCGAAAATACTTTTGACTGGAAAATGGTCGAGCACGACCTTTACTGTCAACGCGTTATAAAGATTGATCCAATACGGCTGTTGCTGTGCTCGATTCAATTTAAGAACCGGCGTAGCGGCCAATGTATTAATGTAATCGTCGAGCGCCTTCTTATCCTTTGCAGTAACACCTGCGTAGTTGAACTTGTTTAGACCCTTCGGATCATTCTTTACATATGTCTTTAGAAATTTATCCCAATTGCTGTGATCAATAACCGTCGTTGATGCTGCATCATGCGCCGCCCACTTTTCCCACAACTCGGACTTTGGCGCCGCGTCTACATCTGCATTCAGAAACATACTTCCCACCACTAATACAGCGACAAATAGTCTTTTGGGGGTCACAAACATTTTCAGAATTCTCCAATAAAGATCGATAGTGTTACACATTCCCAATCGGCAAGGCAGTACGATAGACAACCTGCTTTAGCGCGAAACTAGACTTAATACTGTTCACGCCTGGGAATTTAGTCAGCTGATGCATCAAGAATTTCTCGTACGCCTGCAGGTCACTTGTCACGACGCGCAATAGATAATCACTATCACCCGTCATCAAATAACACTCCATCACTTCCGGGAGAGCGCGGATCCGTTCTTCAAATAACTCCAACGCATGTTCGATCTGTTTTTCCAAACTCACCATCACAAAGACGCTGACGGGCAGGCCGACAGATTCTTGGTCCACAAGAGCAGCATATCCTTTGATGATACCATCGTCTTCTAGTGTGCGGACCCGACGCAAACACGGGGACGGCGATAATCCAGCATGCTCAGCAAGCTCAACATTGGTTAAGCGCGCGTTCCCTTGAAGGGCCGCTAGTATTTTCTGATCAATTACATCTAAAGTCATTTGTGGCATAATTCACCAATTAATATCTATTAAGTTTAATTATATTGCTATCAACGTAGTATTTAAGGTGTAAAACGCAAGGACCTCTTCAGTGCTTTAGACTATGTTTTGGGCATAGGAGAAGACTAATGGCCCCATTTGACGACGCAACAACATTCACTCCCGCAGACAAGCTGGAATGCATTGAGGATTTGGCAAAGAAGATCCTCTGGCTCTCTACATGGACAATCCATAACGCGAATTTCATTCGCGAAAAAACAGATGGATTGAAAGTTGGTGGACACCAAGCGTCATGTGCATCATCTGTCGCAATTTTGAGCGCGCTTTATCTTTCCGCCCTAAAGCCCGAAGACAGAATCGCCGTTAAACCGCATGCCAGCCCTGTTTTTCATGCCATACAGTATCTTCTTGGCCATCAAAGCCGAGAGAATCTTGAGAAATTTCGCGCTTATGGCGGCGCGCAAAGCTATCCATCGCGGACCAAAGATACTGACGATGTAGATATTTCGACCGGATCTGTTGGCATGGGCCCTGCCATGACGACGTTTATGTCGATGGTTCAAGATTACACACGTCGACATTTCGACAGTGTAGCCGAACGCGAACAGGGCCGTATGGTGGCCCTTGTCGGCGACGCTGAGATGGACGAAGGCAATATGTATGAAGCCCTGTGGGAGGGCTGGAAGCATGGGCTCCGTAATTGCTGGTGGATTGTCGACTATAACCGTCAAAGCTTGGACGGCGTTGTGCCCGATCAAATGTTCAGATTGATCGATCGGGTTTTCCGTACGACTGGCTGGAACGTCATTACCATTAAATATGGCAAGCTCATGATGGAAGCTTTTGAACGTCCGGGCGGCAAAGCGCTTCGGCGCTGGATAAGCGATTGCCCAAATGATCTTTATGCTGCGCTGACCTTTAGGGGTGCGCAGGCATGGCGTGTGCAGTTAACTGAAGATTTCGCAAACGATGATGACGCCTTGCGTCTGATCGAAAGTTACGGCGACGATGAACTCCAGAACTTGATGACTAATCTGGGTGGTCATTGCCTAGAAACATTGATGGAGGCATTTGATGATGCGTCCAAAGATGAAACGCCAACCTGTTTTATTGCCTACACGATCAAAGGCTGGGGTTTACCGCTTGCGGGGCACAAAGATAACCACTCCGGCATTCTCAATGAAGATCAAGTTACCGGGTTTCGCGACAAGCTCGGCATTAAGCCTGGTCAAGAATGGGATACGTTCTCAGGCATGGAAGATCGCGCCCCAAAACTCACTGAATTCCTTCAGAATGTGCCGTTTAATCGGGATGGACGCCGGCGATTTAGCGCCGATAAGATACCCGTCCCTAAGACGCTTAAGTATTCAGTCGCGGAGAAGGCATCTACGCAAGAAGCTTTTGGAAAAGTGCTATACGAACTTGCCGGCGACAAAAATTCTGAGCTCGCAAAACGAATTGTGACCACATCACCTGATGTAACACAATCAACGAACCTTGGCGGCTGGGTGAACAGACGTGGATTGTTTGCACGTGAAGACCGGGCAGATACTTTCCGTGCGCAACAAGTGCCTTCCGCACAAAAATGGGAATTCAATTCAGCTGGCCAGCACTTGGAATTGGGGATCGCAGAGAACAATTTATTCGTCATGCTTGGCGCGCTTGGCTTATCCCATTCAATCTTTGGGGAGCGACTTTTGCCTATTGGCACACTTTACGATCCGTTTATTGCGCGCGGTCTCGATGCACTTAACTATGCCTGTTATCAGGACGCACGCTTCATGGTGGTCGCAACACCCGCAGGGATTACGCTGGCACCTGAAGGCGGCGCACACCAAAGCATCTCAACGCCTTTAATCGGTATGGGTCAGCCAGGCCTGACATCATTTGAACCCGCTTACGCTGATGAGCTTGCTGAAATCATGGCATGGAGCTTTGAGCATATGCAGGCTGATGATGGAGGTTCTGTGTATTTGCGCCTATCAACACGCTCTCTGAATCAACCTCAGCGCGACATGACGCCTGGGCTAAGTGAAGGCATTCGGAACGGCGCGTATTGGCGGCAAAAACCCGCGACTAAAAATGCACCTGTGATTGTATATGCAGGAGCAATCGCGCCGGAAGCCGAAGTGGCGGCAGCAAACATCAAGGGTGCCGGACTGCTGGCCATAACGTCTGCCGACAAATTATTTGCAGATTGGAGTGCACAAGGCCAGACATCTTGGATATCTAAATTATTGGCTGATGCACCAAAGGGTGAACCACTTATCACTGTAATCGACGGTCATCCAGCAGCCCTTGCCTGGCTAGGGTCTGTTGATGGCCGGCGTGTTGAACCGCTTGGTGTTGAACAGTTTGGGCAATGCGGCGATTTACCAACACTTTATCGGAAGTACGGGATCGACGCTGAAGCTATTAAAGCAAAAGCGAGCTAGCCTTTCCATTACAGTGATGTTTCGAGACGCGCATAAACGGTGTTCCAAATATCAAGTTCGTCTTGATCTGCATCAATATCGCCGTCATCGATAAGCTTTTGCTCGTGTGCTCGATGTATAACAACGATCTCCATCACTTCCTCGATATGTTCACGCGACACATCTTCCCGGAGAACCTTGCCATCAAAGAGCATGTCAGCACGTGCCATCATGTCTAACTTCTCTAGATCACGATCAAGTTCGTCATAACGGCTCTTCCATGCATGATAAACGGACGTTGCTGGCACGCTATCGCCTTCACGCATACGCTCGCTTAAAATGCCCATAATTGTCACGAACTCATGTACGCTGAATTTAAGTGTATCCATGTCGATCTCGCCTCATGTTAAGTTTGATGCGGTTATAAAAGAATAGCCCGCCCGGATCAAACGGAGACGCGTTCACGAACAAAATCAGCGATCATCGCATTCATATCCGCGAGCACCGATGCTGTCTCAGCATAACGATCATTTTTAATAATTTCGATCTCGTCCATGTAAAGGCGGCGGTTCACTTCGATCTGTAAACTATGGCGTGCCTCATCAGGGCGACCATGTTTGCGGACAAGCTCAACCCCTTTCATGGGAAAGTTGATCGCGACGTCGTAGCCGCGCCCAGAAAGATATTCTTCAATGGCTCTGGTAAACTCTGGCGCACACGTCGTCCCATCCCGGTCACCCAAGACAAAATCAGCACGCTCGACTTCACCATCTTCGGCATGGACATTCCCTTTTGCGGGCATTGAATGACAGTTGATATGCCAAACCTGACGATGTGCACTATGCAAACGATCAAGTTCTGCACTTAGCTGCTCATGATACGGCTGCCAATAGCTCGCTATCCGATTCTCAACTTCGGCGACAGTCAATTTACGGTCATACAAAATATCTTCGCCATGTATCTTTGTGAAGATCAATCCAGCACCACGATTAGTTTTAATCGAGTTGACGACCGGATGCGGCCAATCACCTTCAATCGCATCAATCTGCACATCATCAGTGCTGCGGTTTGGATCTATGTAGCACCGCGGGAACATCGCCTTGATAAGAACAGCGCCCAATACTGGGACATGTCCAAAAAGAGCCTCTATAAAAGCATCTTCGCTTTGACGTAAAATCTTATTTGGCACAACGGAGAGCATATCATCTGGGTAGTCGAAACCACTATGTGGGCTATCAAAAACGAGTGGGAGTGCCGATGTATCCTTACTTGGCCTCACAACAATAACGGGGGCACTCACAACTTACGCCTCGTCGTTAAGATGACAGGCAGACCATCGCGTTGGTGCAATTTCGCGGAGTGCTGGTCGTTCAACTGCACATCTTTCCATGGCATGTGGGCAACGTGGATGAAAATGACATCCACTTGGCGGGTCCAGAGGCGATGGGATTTCACCTTCAACAGGTTTGTAGTCACGCCCACGGTGCTCTAGTTGTGGCACTTCGTTTAGCAATGCTCGTGTATAAGGATGATTTGGATCCGCATACAGCTCATCTGTTGGCGAAATTTCAACAATGCGCCCCAAATACATAATCACAATTCGATCTGAGATATGCTTCACAACCGATAGATCATGGCTGATAAACAAATACGTCAGATCCAGGTCTTCACGAAGATCCATAAACAGGTTGATTACCTGCGCCTGAATTGACACGTCCAACGCCGCAATCGCTTCGTCACAAACAAGAAACTCTGGATTCACAGCGAGCGCACGTGCAATGCCGATCCGTTGACGTTGTCCGCCTGAGAACTGGTGCGGATATCTTCGGCGATACTCTGGATCAAGGCCAACGCGCTTCATGACATCACAAACGTAGGCATCTTTTCCAGCGGCTGTCGTAAAACCGTGAGTTACAGGCGCTTCGCCAATAATATCAATCACGCGCATCCGCGGATTCAAGCTAGCAAAAGGATCCTGAAAGATCATTTGAATCTGCAGCGCAGCGCGTGCGGCTTCATCCCCGGACATCTTTGTAATCGATACGCCCTTGTAGGTGATATCGCCACCCGTCGGACGTAATATTCCAGCGATCATTCGACCCAATGTCGACTTCCCACAACCTGATTCACCGACCAGGCCAACCACGCTGCCCTTTGGGATTGTCAGAGAAACACCGTCCACTGCATGAACGACTTCTTCGCGTATATTGGAGCCAAGCTTTTGCGCAATCTTTCCTGCGAGATCGAGTTTCTTTACAAAATTCTTGGAGAGATTATCAACGGTTAGCATAGCGTCGTTCGTTTGCTCACTCATGCGCCGATCTCCTCTTCCGTATCTAGATGCGGATGACAGCAACGTACACCGCGCCCGGCAACTGGCTCGGAAATTTGTGGCTCAACCAGACAAGCAGTATCAGCGCGCGGACAACGAGCTTGGAATGCGCAACCTTGCGGCAAATTCAACAGTGAAGGTGCCATGCCAGGGATTTGATATAGCCGCTTACCTCTGGAATTTGCACCCGGTACGGAGCCGAGCAATCCACGCGTATATGGATGAACAGGATGATCAAGCACATCGTTAATAAGACCTTGCTCGACGACACGGCCCCCATACATCACACAAATACTGTCTGCCAACCCGGCAACGACAGCGAGATCATGGGTGATCCAAATCATAGAGGTACCTGTTTCACGACAGAGCTTTTGCGCCTCGTAGAGAATTTGTCCCTGGATCGTCACATCAAGTGCGGTTGTTGGCTCATCAGCGATGATCAAATCTGGCTTATTTAAGAGAGCAATCGCAATTGCCACGCGCTGACGCATTCCACCTGAAAATTGATGAGGGTATGATCGCAAACGCTCATCCGGTGCCGGAATACCAACTTGGCCCAAGGCGTCTCTTGCCCGTGCAAAAGCATCTTGTTTACTAACCGAGGGGTCATGCGCAAGAATTGTCTCAACCATTTGCGTATCCACACGCAAAACAGGGTTCAACGTCATCATTGGATCTTGGAAGATCATCGCGATCCGATTGCCGCGCAATTGGCGCATCTGTTCATCAGGCAACCCAACAAGGTTCTTGCCATTATATAGCACTTCCCCGCCAACGACCTTACCAGGAGGGTCCACGAGACCTATGATTGAAAAACCGGTAACGGATTTACCCGAACCCGACTCACCAACGAGCCCCATGATCTCGCCTTTACCCACGGAGAAGCTCACGCCATCAACGGCCTTTGCAACACCAGCCTTTGTAAAGAAGTGCGTTTGCAGGTCGCGAACCTCGAGGGTTGGTGCTGTATCTTTGACGCTCATCGATCCAACCTCGGGTTCAAGACATCCCTTAATTGATCGCCAACCAGATTGATCGAGACAATTGTGATCAACAAAGCAATACCTGGAAAGAAGCTAATCCAATAATATCCACTCAACATGTAATCAAAACCGTTTGCGATAAGAAGCCCCAAAGACGGCTCACTAATTGGTAGACCAACGCCTAGGAAACTCAACGTTGCTTCGAGTGAAATTGCGTGCGCCGTTTGAATGGTCACAACAACAATCAACGGTGGCAGACAGTTTGGAAACAGATGCTTAAACACGATACGGTTATGGCTCAGTGCCAGGCACGTCGCCGCCTCAACATATTCTTTATTCCGTTCCACTAGCGCCGAAGCACGAATGGTTCGCGCATAATATGCCCATTGGACGATCACCAAGGCGATAATGATTTTATCAACCCCCTTGCCCAACACGGCCAACAAGATGAGTGCCACTAAGATCGCCGGGAATGACAACTGAATATCGACAATCCGCATGATTACGGCATCAACACGGCCACCAAAGTATGCTGCAGCGAGGCCGATTGCAGCGCCAATACACATGGCAATCACGCCAGACATAACGCCGACACCCAGGCTAATTCTTAGCCCATAAAACATCGCACTCATGAGGTCACGACCTGCGCCGTCAGTGCCTAAATAGAACGTTCCGCCATCAAGGCTCTTCGATCCAGGGGCTAGCTTTGCATCAAAAATACTGACCTGGCTGAGGTCATACGGATTTTGAGGTGAGATCAGAGGTGCACAAATTGCAATAAACAGAATCCCAATGAGGACAACAAATGCAGTCGACGCAACTTTACTCTCGAAGAAGTCTGCACAGAACCGCTGGAAGGGCGTTTGAAGCGTAACTATATACTCTTCTGGCGCCTCAATAGGGGTCGATTTTTGAATGGTTTCACTCATGAGCTTACGTCCTGTAATCGTACTCGGGGATCAAGGATGGAATAGAAAATATCCACTACCAAGTTGATAACGACGAACACCAACACAATAATCATGAGGTAAGCCACAATAATCGGCCGATCCAAATTTTGGATTGATTCGATGATCAACTTACCCATACCTGGCCATGCAAAGACCGTTTCCGTAACAACAGAGAACGCAATCAGCCCCCCAAACTCCAGGCCCAAAACGGTCACAACCGGAATCATGATATTTTTCATCAAGTGAACCATGATCACTCGCCGGTAAGACAACCCCTTAGCGCGCGCGAATTTGATATAATCCATGTGAATGGCTTCACGCACACCGGCTCTGGTCAATCTAATGACCAAAGATGTATTAAAGAGTGCCAAGTTTAAGGCAGGTAGAAAAATATGTGACAACCCATCGGGCGTGAAGAAACTGAGTTGCATCCCAAGGACAGTTACAGTGTCACCTCGTCCTGTGGACGGGAGCCATCCAAGGATAACTGCAAAAACCATAATCATCATAAGGCCGACCCAGAATGTCGGCAGCGAGAAGCCAACAATGGAGCCCGACATAATTATTTTTGATGATATTCGTTCAGGAAATAATCCCGACCAAACACCAAAGGGAATACCAATGATAATCGACATTAACAGGGAAACGAAAGCCAGCTCGAACGTCGCAGGCATGCGTTGAACGATAATTTGCAATGCAGGCTCACCATAAACAAATGAGTTGCCTAGATCTCCTTGCAGCGCATTCGTAACAAATTTTCCATATTGAATGTACCAAGGCTTATCCAAGCCCATGGATTTAATAACCCGTTCCCGTTCTTCTTGATCAGCCTCATCAGAGACCATCATCTCGACAGGATCGCCAACAATATTCACACCGCCGAACACCAGGAACGACATGACAAATACGACGATGGCGCTTTGCATCAACCTTCGGATAATGAAAACAGTCATCTTCCGGTCCTAATACTTCGCGTCGATAATAAAGGAGATAGCGGATCAGGACCGACGGGCGACGAACACCCATCGATCCTTAATATAACATCCGCTAACGGCGCTTACTTAGATGAGATACCCATCGCAAGTGTCCGCTCATCTGTACGAGCGACATACGTCAGACCTTTCTTCGCAGCCCAGGTGTTAACCTGATAATGCAAAGGAATGATACCAACGTCTTCGCCAACGCCGATTTCAGTCGCTTCAGCAAGTAGCTTCGCACGCTTTGCGTCGTCTACGCTTGCAAGAGCTTCTTCAAGGACGGCATCCATTTTTGGGTTAGAGTGCAAGCCACGATTTGATGAACCATACCCCTTGTCTTTGTTGTAAGTCGCCAACAAAGACTTAAGCGGTGATGATGGCTCACCAGTACCAGAACCCCATCCAACAAGGACGAAACCGAACTCAGGTGGCTTTGCAGGACCTTTGTTTTTCGCACGCTTAAAGTAAACGCTTTTTGGCATTGTTTCCGGGGTCGTGTCGATCCCAATGCGTGACAGCATTTGTGCGATGGCTTCGACGATCTTTGCATCGTTGATGTAACGATCATTCGGGCCAAACAATGTTGTTTTGAAGCCGTCAGGATAGCCCGCTTCGGCCAAGAGTTTCTTGGCACCTGCAGCATCGTACTCCTGTGGCTTCAGTTTATCTGAACGGCCAAAGAACCCTTCTGGCAGTAACTGGCCAGCTTTAATCGCCACGCCTTCCATGACCCGCTCAATGATCAGGTCACGGTTGATTGCCATTGAGATCGCACGACGAACCCGGACATCTTTGAACGGGTTCTTGATTTCTGAACCATCTTTTGCTGTCGTGTAAGGTGCAACATCACGATACTGATCCAAGTGAAGATAAATCACGCGGTTCGATACGCCTTGGCTCAAGGACAATTTCGGATCCTTCTTGAGACGCGCAATATCAACCGTTGGCACACTGTCGATAAAGTCGACATCGCCCGCGAGCAATGCAGCTAAACGAGATGGTGCTGATTTGATCGGTTTAATTTCAACAACCGACCATTCTGGCTTTTCTCCGTGATAGCCATCGTAACGCGACAGCTGAAGCACTTCACCTTTGATCCAACGAACGAGCTTGTAAGGTCCGGTGCCGATGGCGGCATTGCCGTTATTAAATTCGCCTTCCCATGTTTCATCACCAATTTCGTTAGAAACGATGTGAACCGTAGATAAGTCAGTCGCCATGAGTGGATATGGACGAGGCGTAGATACCTGGATCGTGTAATCGTCGATCTTTTTGTAAACCTTGCCACCGCCATGTGAGTAAAGTTTGAAGCTTGAGCGCGCATTCGGGTGTGCTGGCGCACGCTTCATCGTGAAGATGACATCGTCTGCATTAAAGTCAGAACCATCATGAAATTTCACGTCCTTGCGGAGCTTAAATTCCCAAGTCGTTTCATTAATAGCTTTCCAACTTTCAGCGAGACCTGGTGACAGACGTTGCTTTTCATCCTGCTCAACCAGACGTGAGAAAATATGCTGTGCAATCTGGTTGTTTGGGCCGAGATTGTGGAAGTGCGGGTCAATTGATGTCGGCTCACTACCGAGGCCGATGGTGATTTTACCGTCAGCGTTTGCGGCTGAAAGCGGCATCATGGCGGCCAAAACGGCAGCTGCAACGCCAAGTTTAAGTGTTTTCCTGAGATACATATCCAAAGGCTCCCTGAATTAAAATGTTATTTGAGGGAAGCCTGAAGCTTTATCCCTCATTGGTCACAATCAGGTTTTTCCTGACTTAAGGCAAGATCATGGCATGGTTATTCAAGATGACAAATAGTCATTGTCATGCATTTTAGCTATAATAGTATTTGCTTTTCAAATACAGAAAGAACCCCCATGGTTGAAATGCCGTCATTACGAGAGCTAGAGGTTTTCCGCGCCACAGTTTTCAGTAGCTCAGCAACAGCTGCTGCTGAAAGGCTGGGGATATCACAACCATCGGTCAGTCGCATGCTCGCCCATATTGAAGAGCGCATGGGCATGATTTTTTTTCTTCGACAGAACGGCAGGTTGGTGCCTACGGCTGAGGCTATCGCACTGAATATCGAGCTTGATACAGTTTTTGAAGGCCTTGAACGCGTCCGCCACTTTGCAGCGGAGACAGATGCATTGCGCGGCGGACGATTGCGAATTCTGGCGCCACCCAGCTTTTGCAGTCACTTTGTGACACCAATGATTGTCGAATTCAAACGCGCACACCCATCCGTATTAATTGAACTCCGTGTGTTATCAAGCCAGGAAGCCTTGAACAAAATCACGGCATCTGAGGGTGACCTTGCGATTACGACGAACCGAGTCACACACCCGGGTGTTCGTATGGAGATCATCAAGACAACGCGATCCGTATGCGTTATGCCAGCAAATCACCCTCTCGCTTCGCGCACCATCGTAAAAGCGCAAGACTTGGAAGGAGAGCCCTTTATCGCTCTAGCCAGCAATTTGAAGGCCAGAAGTGGGGTCGACCAACTTTTTCAACGTGCAGGTGTATCCCGCGATATTGTGGTAGAAACCACAACAAATCATGCCGCGTGTGAATGCGTCGCTGCTGGCCTCGGTGTCACCATCATCAATCCATTCCCGGTTATCTCGAACTTTCCCGGGCAAATTGTTGTAAGGCCATTCGAACCGAAATTTGAACACAATATCTTTGCGATGTTTCCGTCAAAAACGGCACCCAACTGGCTAGGGCGAGCATTCCTGGCATATCTCAAGCGGAGCGCGGCCAATTGGCGACCAGATCCGTAGAACAGATGCCCGGGTCTTGACTTCCACCTTATCAACATCACATTTTGACAAGTGATTAATAAGAGGAGAGCCCTGTGACACCCCGTGTAAAAAATGATTTCCCAATTGAACTTACTGCTCCCGATATCTCTGCATACAAGGCAGGGAATACAGGCACAGACTATGTCACGACAATAGACTCAGGCGCTCCGGGACCTCACGTAATGGTCACAGCAGCCGTGCATGGGAACGAAATTTGCGGCCCTATTGCGCTGGATTATTTCTATAAGAATGACTTTCGCCCACGCATCGGAAAGCTGACGCTCGCATTTTGTAACTATGAAGCTTATCTGAGTTTTGACCCCGAAGACCCAACTGTCTCACGATATGTCGATGAAGACTTTAACCGCATATGGGCAGAAGAAACTCTCGACGGGCCAAGACAATCGCAGGAGTTAACACGGGCCCGCGAATTTCGCCCGTTTGTTGCTGATGCGGGTCTTCTGCTTGATATTCATTCGATGCAAAAAAAGACTGACCCATTGATGCTTTCTGGCCCATTGCCAAAAGGCCGGGAACTCGCGCGTGGCAATCAGGTCCCCGAGATAGTTGTTTCTGATCATGGCCACGCTTCAGGTAAGCGGATGCGAGACTATGGCGATTTCATTAATCCCAATAGTCCAAAAAATTCATTGCTTGTAGAGTGTGGCCAACACTGGGAAAAAGCCTGCGGTCCACTTGCTATCGAGACGATGCTAAGGTTTTTGGCGCACACAAAGACTTTATCTGCCGAGGATGTCGCCGCTCATCTTGGGCCGACGCCACCACCACAACGCTTCATCGAAGTCTCAGGTCCAGTCACCATTACCACTGATAATTTCCGCTTTGTGGAAGATTATCAAGGCTTTGAGGTTATCGAGAAGAAAGGAACGATCATCGCTTATGATGATGACAAAGAAATTCGCACCCCTTATGACAATTGCGTCCTGATAATGCCATCTCGCCGCTTGGGCCCTGGCGGGTCTGCCGTCCGACTGGGTCAGTTCATCGAAGATTAAATAACCTGCCGGTGGACGCGTATTAAAGTGGCATGATTAAAGCTGGACCTATATGATCTTGCTAATTGAACGAGGGAGGACGGCATGGACGAAGAGACCATCGAAGTTGAGACTATGACAGTGTCGTGTGACGGTGGCAGCGAGCCTCATGGTCATCCGAATGTTTATCTTCATCTAGACGATCAATCTCACGACGTTGTCTGCCCATATTGTTCGAAGCGCTTTCAATTAAAAGAAGGCGCAACCGTCGCCGCGGGACATTAAGCGCGTGTGTGCTGATGTCGTAGGCGAAGACAGGGAACACGTATTTCTTATAGATGGCTCGGGATTTATTTTTCGAGCCTATTTTGCGGGCATCGCGAGTAGACAAGGTCAAATGACCCGATCAGACGGCACACCTACAAACGCTGTGTATATCTATACTCGGATGATGTTGAAGTTGTTTGAGGATACGGAAGCCGATTATGTAGCGGTCATTTTCGACAAAGCCCGCAAGACCTTTCGAAACGATATATATCCTGAATATAAGGCGCAGCGCCCACCACCACCGGATGATCTCATTCCTCAGTTCGCCCTCGTTCGTGAAGCCACCGAGGCCATGAACGTGCCGGCAATCCAAATGGAGAATTACGAAGCGGACGATTTGATTGCGACCTACGCAACGCAAGCCGCTGAACGCGGCATGGATGTGACCATCGTATCATCCGATAAGGACTTGATGCAGCTGATCAACGATCGCGTTTCACTTTGGGACGGGATGAAGAACAAAATCATAGGCGCCGCCGAGGTCCATGAGAAATTCGGTGTCGGGCCCGAAAAAGTTATCGAGGTTCAAGCATTAGCTGGCGATAGTGTTGATAACGTTCCTGGCGTCCAGGGCATTGGCATTAAAACCGCCGCTCAGCTGATTAATGAGTACGGTGATCTTGAAACATTGCTGGCGCGCGCTGGCGAGATAAAACAGCCAAAGCGTCGCGAAAAGCTTCTTGAGCAAGCAGACATGGCGCGTATCTCGCGTGAACTGGTTACATTGAAAATAGATGTTCCAATTGATGTGCCCTTAGATGATTTTCGCAAACGCCAGCCTGATACAGAAATGCTTTTGACGTTTCTGCGTGAGCAAGAGTTCAAAACATTGGTTGCGTCTATTTCAGCAAAGTTTGGTCTGAGTGCTGAGGACGATGGCGCGGAACCTGAGCAGATTAAAACACAAGAAACAGATTATTCACTTGTGCAAAATCTTAAGGACCTAACGCCGTGGATTGAGGCCGCTAGAAAGGCTGGAACCCTTGCTGTCGACACCGAGACTGATGCTCTTTCAAGTATGCAAGCTGGCTTGGTCGGCATCTCTTTAGCGGTCGAGGCTGGCAAAGCATGCTATATTCCATTGGCGCATGTAGGTCCCGGCGCACAAGGTGCATTTGATCTAGGCGATGGGAACGGCAGCTCTGACAGCGAAGCGCCAGAGCAAGCCCCAATGCAAGAAGTACTGAAGGCGCTAAAGCCGATCCTTGAGGATCCATCGATCCTTAAAGTCGGTCAAAACATCAAATACGATATACAAGTTTTATCCCGATATGGTATCGACGTTGCCCCCATTGATGACACGATGCTGATATCATATGTGCTGGAAGGCGGCTTGCACGGGCACGGCATGGACGAGCTTGCCCGGCGGTTCCTGGATGTCGACACAATCAAGTTCAAAGATGTTGCAGGCTCAGGGAAAAATGCAGTGAGCTTCGACAAAGTCCCGCTCGAAATCGCAGGGCCTTATGCTGCTGAAGACGCAGATATCACTCTACGTCTCCACCAACTCCTGAAACCGCGCCTAACTAAAGAGCATATGGTCACTGTCTATGAGCGTTTTGAACGTCCTCTCGTCAGTATCCTCGATCAAGTTGAGCGCCAAGGTATCAAGGTTGATGCAGCCAAGCTTAAAGAATTTTCTGCTGATTTTGAAAAACGTATGGCCGAGCTCGAAACACACGCCCATAGCCTTGCAGGCCGCGAGTTTAATGTTGGTTCCCCCAAGCAATTAGGCGAAATACTCTTTGACGAGATGGGCCTCGAAGGTGGGAAAAAAGGAAAGACTGGTGCATATTCTACCAGCGCTGATGCCTTAGAAGACTTGGTAATCCAAGGTCATGAATTGCCAAAAACCGTTTTGGACTGGCGGCAATTGCAAAAGCTCAAAAGTACATACACAGATGCGCTGGTCGAAGAGATCAATCCGGCGACAGGGCGTGTCCATACATCGTTTAGCCAAGCAATCACCTCGACCGGTCGATTATCATCAAATGCACCAAATCTTCAAAACATTCCGATTAGAACAGAAGAAGGTCGGAAAATTCGTCAGGCATTTATCGCTGAAAAAGGCCACACGTTGATGTCGGCTGACTATTCTCAAATCGAGTTAAGGCTGCTTGCACACGTTGCAGATATTGATGTTTTAAAAAATGCCTTTGCGGAAGGTCAGGACATCCATGCGATTACCGCGGCGCAAGTATTTGATATTCCTCTCGAAGGTATGGATCCGATGGTCCGTCGACAAGCCAAAGCGATTAACTTTGGCATAATATATGGCATTTCGGGCTTTGGTCTTGCACGTCAGCTCAGCATTCCTCGCGGTGAAGCACAGCGCTACATTGAGGCATACTTTGAACGCTACCCTGGCATCAAAGATTACATGGATCGCACGAAGCAGCAGGCTCATGATCAAGGTTTTGTCACAACATTGTTTGGCCGCAAATGTCATATGCGCGGTATCAACGAAAAAAATCAGGCTCTGCGCGGCAATGCCGAACGTGCCGCGATCAATGCACCTATTCAAGGGGGTGCAGCGGACATTATCAAACGTGCGATGTCAGCCCTTCCTGGTGCACTTAACGATGCAAAACTTAGTGCGCGTATGTTGTTGCAAGTTCACGATGAACTGATCTTTGAAGTGCCTGATAATGAAATAGATGCGACGAAAGCTATCGTCAAAGAAATTATGGAAGGGGCAGCCACTTTGAGTGTCCCCCTTGAAGTCGATATTGGCACAGGAGCCAATTGGGACGAAGCGCATTAACGATCGTAATTGAAACTTTTCGACTGCTTTTCCTTTAAAATTTACCATCCAGTATTTGCCGCAGACCAACATTATAAAGCTATACGTAATGCGAGTGGTGCCCTAGTGTTCTGAATCACCTAAATTACAGGGTATAGGTTTTTGAGTTTGATGCGGGCCTGATGATTTGTAAATTGCCAACTTGC
>WASW01062668.1_pt1 | contig 37720 bp, 37 predicted proteins | sample 5698521 | NCBI WGS metagenome assembly WASW01 (sample SAMN11175560, study PRJNA528189) | sponge metagenome | isolation source: marine sponge | host: Leucetta | place: Antarctica: Western Antarctic Peninsula, King George Island | collected 2013-01
GTAGAGCGTCGCCCTTACAAGGCGAATGTCAGCGGTTCGACCCCGTTAGCACCCACCAAAGCTTTTTAAACATTTGCCTTAAAAATAAAGAGTGCTGTTTCGGCACTCTTTATTTTTGTGGTAAATCAACATTAATTCAAATTGTAACAACAGTTAACTGGAGTGGTAGTTCAGTTGGTTAGAATACCGGCCTGTCACGCCGGGGGTCGCGGGTTCAAGTCCCGTCCACTCCGCCAATTAAGATAAGCGAGCACTTAGTGATAAGTGTTCGCTTTTTCTATTTAGAATGATTGAATTTGTATTGATTTTGAACGGTCTCTAATGTAGGCGTTCAATGGCTACTTATGGTATATTGTCGCACTGAAAACCGTATTAAAAGCAATCACATTTAAGTTAAAAATCTTGAAAGAAAACTATGCTAGAAGCGATTCGCAATTCGACTAAGGGAACAGCAGCAAAAGTTATTTTGGCAATAATTGTTGTGCCGTTTGCTCTGTTTGGTATTGATTCATATTTTAATCAGGCCGGTGGTAATGTTACCGTGGCTAAAGTAGGTAAATCGAAAATATCGATTCAAGAATATAGCAATTCAATCGAGACCGTTCGTAACCGTATGCTATCAGATGGGCAAAAGTTTGATGCAGCGGTGTTTGAAAGCCCAGAATTTAAACAATCAGTATTAGATGGTTTGATTACAAGACGTTTAGTAAATGCTGAGGTTGGTCATGCTGATTTTAAAATTAGTGATGAGCAGCTTAGTACCTATATTTTAGGGATGGGGGAGTTTCAAGATGATGGGAAGTTCTCGGAAGATTTATATCAAAAAACTTTAGAACAAAACCGATTAACAGCGTCGAAATTTGAAGCTAGTATTCGTAATGATTTATTGGTTCGGCAAGCGCGTGATGATTTAGCAAGATTAGCTTTTTCACCAAAAGCGATAGCTGAGCAAGCGGTAAAATTTAACTTTCAAGCACGTGATGTGAGTACGGCTGAAATCAAAATATCTGACTATATTGCTGACGTTAAAGTAACACCAGAGGAAGTAAAAGCTTTTTACGAATTGCATCAAGATAAGTTTAAAGCGCCGGAGCAAGTTAAATTAGAATTCGCTTTGCTTTCTGCTGCAGGATTGGTTGCTGGCGTGACAGTGACGGATGAAGAAGTAAAAGCGTTTTATGACCAAAATAGAGACAAATTTCAAGGTGATGAGCAGCGTCAAGCTAGCCATATCCTGTTTGGTTTTGGGGTAAGTGCGACAGATGAAAACAAACTTGCTGCAAAAGATAAGGCTTTAGGTGCTTTAAGTCAATTACAAACCAACCCGAAACGCTTTGAAGAGTTGGCAGTAAAACTCTCAGAAGACCCAGGCTCAGCGGCTAAAGGTGGTGATTTAGGTAGCTTTGGGCGTGGTGCAATGGTTGGGGCCTTTGAAGATGCCGTATTCAATATGGCTGTTGGCGAAATGAGTGAGCTGGTTGAGTCAGCGTTTGGTTATCATATTATTCGCTTAGATGGCGTGACTGGCACATCATCATCATTCGAAGACTTGAAAGCGCAAATTAATGGTGAGCTACGTTGGGTAAATGCGCAAACTAAGTATGCTGAGTTAACAGAAGAGTTTAGCAATGCGGTGTATGAGCAATCTGGTAGCTTGCAACCGGTTGCGAAGCAAATGAATTTGCAATTGCAAACGACAGGTTTGATGAGTCGCGAAGATGGGGCTAAGTTTTTTAAGAGTGACAAATTAATCAACATGGTGTTTTCTGACGATGTGCTGAAAGAAAAGCGCAACACTGAAGCCGTTGAAGTTTCACCTAATAATTTAGTTTCTGCACGGATGCTTGAGTATAAGCCTGAAGCACCGAGAAGCTTTGATGAAGTAAAAGGTGGTATTGAAGATCTCATGAAGATTGAAAAGGCACTTAAATTAGCGGCAGAAAAGGGTGAGGAAATGCTCGCTCAATTAAAAGCTGGTGAGACGATTGAAGCACTTGAGTGGTTTCCTACAGTCACTGTGAACCGTAAAGATGCGCAAGGTTTAAGCGATGCAGTGATGAGTGAAGTATTTAAAATTAATACTGATACCTTACCTGCACACGTAGGGTTTGTAGATACTAAACGTGCTTATGTATTTGTAAAATTATCAGATGTTAACAGCACCCTAGATAGTGAGAATGCGCAGAAAGAGGCGTATGCTGAATATGAAAAAGCATTAGCGAATGAATATATTGCTGCTTATGGACAATCATTAAAATCGAAACAAACGATAGAAGTAAACCGAAAGATAATTTATGGTGATGGGCAATAGTCAATAGTGTTGTTGAATGAAGCACTGGTGAAGAAATTTAAATAATAAAAAAGCTGACATTAAGTCAGCTTTTTTATTTCAAGATTTTATTTTATGGTGTTTGTTTTAGTCTATTTGACCAGCAGCCGTGATATTCATGCCGCCATCTACGTAAGTAATCTCACCAGTGATGCCTGATGCTAAATCACTACATAAAAATGCAGCAGCATTGCCAACTTCTTCAGTAGAGACATTACGGCGTAAGGCAGCGTGTTTCTCGTTGAAGCCTATCATTTTATCAAAGTCACCAATACCTGATGCAGCAAGCGTTTTAATAGGGCCAGCAGACACTGCGTTTACGCGTATGCCACGTGGCCCTAAGCTTTGCGCCAAATAGCGTACATTAGCCTCTAAACTGGCTTTAGCAACGCCCATTACGTTGTAGTTGGGCATTGTGCGTTCAGCACCTAAGTAGCTCAGCGTCAGTAGACTACCACTGCGGCCTTTCATCATCGGGTAGGCTGCTTTGGCTAACGCTGAGAAGCTATATGAGCTAATATCATGCGCGATGCGGAAATACTCACGGTCAACAGCATCTAAATAATCACCATCGAGCGCTGCTTTTGGCACAAAGGCAACTGAGTGCACAACACTATCTAAACCATCCCATTCTTTAGCAAGCGAAGTAAAAAGTGCGTCAATTTGTGCATCCTCTGCCACGTCACATGGTAACACTAGCGTAGAATCGAAATCAGCGGCTAAACCAGCAACGCGTTGTTTATGTTTCTCTACTTGGTAAGTAAATGCTAGTTCTGCACCTTCGCGTCTCATTGCTGTTGCAATACCATATGCAATCGAACGATTGCTAAGCATACCGGCAATCAATATTTTTTTACCTGTTAAAAATCCCATATTTAATCCTATTTAATCTATTTTTATGTGGCGAAGTTATTAGTTAGAGGCGCTTCTAGGATCTAGTGCATCTCTTAAACCTTCACCAAGTAAATTATACCCTAAGACAGTCATTAAAATCGCCATGCCGGGATAGAGTGAAAGCCACCAGGCGAATTGGATATACTCCTTACCATCTGTCAGAATATTGCCCCAAGAGGCCTGTGGTGCTTGTACACCCAATCCTAAAAAGCTTAAGCCAGATTCTAGCAACACAGCTCCAGCTACACCAAGTACTGCGCTGACAATAATTGGTGTCAGACTGTTTGGTAATAAGTGTGTGAAGATGAGTTTTGCGTCTTTTGCCCCTAATGCACGCGATGCTAATACAAACTCTCTATTACTAAGGCTAAGAAATTCTGCTCTTACTAAGCGTGTAACACCCATCCATGATGTTAAGCCAATGACGATCATAATATTGATAATAGAGGGTGTCAGAAATGCGATAACGGCTAAAATTAGGAAAAAGCTAGGAATGGATAACATCACATCAACTAAGCGCATGATGACCGTATCGACCCAACCACGGTAGTAGCCAGCTAAGGCACCTAACAAAATGCCAATGGATGTTGATATGCCAACGGCCACTAAGCCAACTAATAAAGAGATACGGCCACCGTAGAGCATGCGGCTTAAAACATCGCGGCCTAAGCCGTCTGTGCCCATCCAGTATTGCCAAGAAGGGCTTAGTAAAATCGCTTTAACATTAATCGCATTGGGATCATATGGCGCTATCCAAGGTGCAAATATCGCTAATATAAAAATACTGACGATGATGATAAAACCAATCATCGCCAGTGGATTAGATAACGCGCTTTTTAATAAGCCTAGCTTCATATGGTTTCAATAATATCGGTATGGATCATATCAATTGCCTGCCACGCCACGTCTAACACGTGGGTCTGCCCATGCGTAGGATACATCAGCTAGCAAATTGCCAATAAGTGTTAAAGCAGAGCCTATGGTGAGTACGCCCATGACAACGGGGAAATCGCGCATTAAGACTGCATCGTAAAATAGTTTACCCATGCCCGGAATGGCAAAAATAGTCTCTGCAATAACAGAGCCACCAATTAAACCAGGTATTGATAAGCCGACGATTGTAATAAGCGGTAGTAATGCATTCCTAAGCGCATGGGTGTATACCACTTTATGTTCACTAAGGCCTTTGGCACGTGCTGTTGTAATGTAATCTTGATGCAATACATCTAACATGCCATTTTTCACAAAGAGCGTAATGCCAGCTAAACCGGTAATAGAAGGGATGATGACTGGCATCACGAGGTGACTTAAACTATCTTTAAATTGCCCCCAGGTATCTAACGATTCGTAATTAAGACTGTGCAAACCTGAAATAGGTAGCCAGTTATTGGCGACCCCTAGCCAGTACATAAGTAGCAACGATAACCAAAAACCAGGGATAGAAAAGCCGATAAAATTAAACAAAGTAATTGATTTATCTTGCCATTGTTGATATTTACGTGCTGCAATAACGCCTAATGGAATTGCCAATAGCAACGTAATCGCTAACCCGAGCATGTTGATCATTAAGGTGATCGGCAGGGCTTCTTGTATCATGCCTTTGGTAATATTACCGTCTTTATCTTGGCTTTGCCAAAATACTGGTTTTCTATGATTAGCAAACGAGTTGCCAAAGTCTAATTGCACCATGCGTTTTAACCATAGACCATACTGCACAATAATCGGTTTATCTAAATTGTAGAGCTTACGTAATTGCGCGCGTGACTCTTCACTGGCTTTAGGATTAAATGAAGCTTCATTATTGGTAATGTCTCCAGGTGCCAAATGCATGATGAAGAACGAAATAAGGCTAATGCCAATCAACATTGGAATCATCCACAAGACACGATTAATGAGATATTTCCACATCATCAATCAGCGCTTATTTGATTGCGACGCAAAGGTCTAGGAATATGCCATTGCTGAGAGTCGTAAGCTACCCCTGCAGGGGGAATAGGGTCGGTAATGCCTTGTATACGCTTGTGCATGGCGGTTAAGCCATAACCAGCAGATAAATAGACGATAGGGCTATCTTCTAATAAGACTTTAGCAAACGCATGGTAAATGGCTGTTCGTTCGTCCGTATCTAACGCTAGTCTACCTTGCTCTAATAAAGTGTCTGCTTTTGGGTTGTTATAGCCAATAAAGTTAAATTTCCCAGGTGCTTGTTGGCTAGAATGCCAAATGCTGTATTGGTCAGGGTCTAAACCTAAGCCCCAACCTAAAACAACGACATCAAAGTCACCTGTATTGATAAAACGGCTAATGAAACTTGCCCATTCGATTGTGCGCATTTTTACATCAATACCAACCGCTCTTAACCTGCGTTGAATCAGCACAACAGATTTTTCTCGTTCTTTATTGCCGTTGTTGGTGATAATTTCGAACGAAAATGGTTTGCCATTTCGCTCTAAAATGCCATCTGTATTACAGCAAACAAAGCCTGCTTCTTTCAATAATGCTTTCGCTTTTTCAGGGTCGTAGGGGTAAGGCTCAAGTTTTGGGTTGCTCCAGCGCGTATCTGGCTTGTAAGGTGATGCAATGGTAATACCAAGACCAAGATATACGCCATCGATAATTTCTTGCTTATCAATAGCGTAGTTGATCGCCTTGCGGACGCGAACATCATCAAATGGTTTGTGTTTAAGGTTGAAGCCTAGATATGTGTAACTGTTGCCTAACTCTTTATACAAATTAAGCTTATTTTTTAATCGCGGTCTTGCCGGGATGACTCTTGAAAATTTAATGGGATCCAGGCCCATGCTGTCAATATTATCGGCCATGAGTTCCAAAAATTGCGATGAATTATCCGGAATAATGCGTGTGATTAACTGATTGATATTGGCTTGACCTAATACTGAGCGTTTGTTGCGCGATAACTTAATATTTTCACCGCTTTTCCAACTGTCGAGTTGGTAATAACTACTGCCAACAGGCTTACGTGCAAAGGTTGTTGTGCGTATATCTTGCCCCGCTAATAGATGTTTAGGTAATATTTGTAAGCCAGTCCAGCTATCCAATGCGGGGGCGTAGGCTTCTGCGTAAGTCACGTTAAATGTTTGTGTATCTGGGGCAGTTGCTTTTTTAACGAGTTGGTAATCTGAGGCATATGGACTGCGTGTTTTTTCATCAGTGACGAGTTGCCAAGTAAATAACACATCGGCACTGGTTAGTGGTGCGCCATCTGCCCATGCTAAGTTTGGCTTTAGTTTAAATGTAATGGTTTTTTTATCTTCAGAGAGATGCCAACTTTCAGCAAGTTCTCCAGTGAGGTCTAGGTTCCCATCATATTTTAAAAGCGAGTTAAATATATTAGAAGCAATAGCGGCTGCCGCTGATTCACCAGCCACCATATAAATTAGCCCGCTCGGTTCCGCATTCATCGCATTCACTAAACGACCACCATGCCCTGCTGGGTAATGCTGGTTGTAGTTTATGTCTTGTTGAGGTTGTTCTGAGCACGCCGATAGAAAAAAAACGAGCCCTAATGCTAGGCTAGTTTTAATTAAAGCTTTAATGGGGGTGTTTTCAGTAAAAAAATCCACTAGTTTTGAAAAGTGTTAAATGGTTATTTTATTCTTTTGCGCCGTTTGGACGAGTAACGCGTGTTACTAACTTTGATTAATTGCCCAGCTTTAATTTTACTCGTTTTAAGACGATTAATTTTTAATAACTGTTTGGCTTGCATGCGGAACTTACTAGCCAACGCAGAAATTGTGTCACCTCTTTTTATCTTGTAGGTAATATGCTTTGATTTTTTTCTCTTAAAAGCAGATTTTTCTTTGTATTCAAGGTTAGCGATTAAAAAGTTTGCTTCTTTGTCACTGTTGTTTGGCACTAACAATGGGCGATTGTTTTTTAGCGAACGAATACGTTTTAGATGGTTAATTTTTTTCAGTTTTACTAGATTGATATTAAACTTTTTAGCAATATCATTAAGACGCTCACCTCGTTTGGCATTGTAAGTTTGCCAAGTGGTTAAAGGCTGGTTGTAATTATTTAAATTACTTTGAAAGCGTTCAACTGAAGCAATCGGTAGTAATAGTTGATGGTTACTATCTTTTGAAGCGATGACAGGAAGGTTGTAGCTTGGGTTGAGTGATGTAAATTCTTGGTCCGTTATTTCGGCAAGCTCAGCAGCAAGTTTTGCATCGATTTGCTTAGGCGCATCCACTTCAACAAAATAGGCTTGATTAGCAATTGGGTTGATATTTAAGTCAAACTTTTCAGGATCAGTCAAAATGTTTTTAATGGCTTGTAGCTTGGGTACGTAATGGGTTGTTTCTATTGGTAGTTTTAAACTTTTGTAGTCAGTCGGTAAGTTTGCTTTTTTATTTTTTGCTATTGCTCGGCCAACAGTACCTTCTCCTGCGTTATATGCAGCAAGGGCAAGGTCCCAAGAACCAAACATTGCATAAAGTTTCTCTAGATAATCCAATGCGGCTGTTGTCGATGCAGTGATATGGCGGCGATTATCGACCCACCAGTTTTGCTGTAGCCCAAAGTATTTTCCGGTTGAAGGGATGAACTGCCAAATGCCGGCAGCATGACTTCTTGAATAAGCCTTTGGTTTATAGGCACTTTCTATCATTGGCAACAATGCAATTTCACTTGGCATGTCGCGTTTTTCAACTTCTTCGACAATATAAAATAGATATTGCTGGCCGCGGTCTAGCATTTTGGCGATATAGTCTGGACGATTAGCGTACCAAGTTTCGTATTTGGCGGTATAGGGCGAATTTACATCTGGCATGCCGTAATGGTTATGAATTCTTTGCCATAGGCTTTGTTCAACTAAGACATTTACTTGAGAGATTTCGAATGGCGATGTACTTAAATCGGCTTCTTTACTTAAGCTAGCACCAAGCGATTGCTGGTCTTCTATTATCTCTATTGCGACACCTCTGGCATTAAAGTTTGCAAGAGATTGAGGGATAAAAAACAAAGTGGGTGCTAATAGCAGTCCACTGATTAAAACCATTAATTTTTTAGACATTACCGTAACGGTTGTCGAAACACTGTTTTTATGGTCCATATGCGGGCTGATTAATTAATACTAAGCTTAGAATACTATCCATGAGAAATGGCTTAGTCAAGTAAAAGTTTTACTTGATGTATGTATTTTATGTTTATGATTAATAATGATTTCTTAATTGTCTTATTTTGGTAAAAATGGATAACTCATCGGTGTTTTCGATGTTTAAATTTTTAATTAAATCAGTTTGATTGCAACGTAGAAAAGGGTTTGTTTTGAGTTCTAGGTCAATCGTGCTGGGTAAGCTAGGCTGATTGTTGAGGCGTAATGCTTGCACAGTCTTTTTTCGAGCAATTAAATCTTGATTGTTTGGGTCTAGTGTCAATGCAAATTCAATATTCTTGCTGGTATATTCATGTGTGCAGTAGACTTTAGTTTCTAAATTTAGTTTTTTTAAGCGATTGAGAGAATGTAGCATTTCTGCTGGTGAGCCTTCACGCAGTCGACCGCAACCCGCGCCGAATAAGACATCGCCACAAAGCAAATACATATTATTGAGATACACAATATGTCCATTTGTATGGCCTGGCATCCACATGACTTTAAAGTTTAACGCTAAATTGTCTAGTACAACTTCATCGCCCTCAACTAAAGGGATGTGCCTAAAAGCAAAGTGCTCATATTGCGGTGCGTATATTTGAGCTGGATATTGTTTAAGCAGTGCTGCTACCCCATCTATATGGTCAGAATGGTGGTGAGTGATTAAAATAGCATCTAAATCAAGGTTGAGCGCTGCCAGTGTTTTTAAGACAGGGGCTGCATCACCAGGGTCAACCACAATCGCATGACGCTCATTATGTAAAAGCCATATATAATTGTCTGTAAATGCAGGAATTGGTATGAAATGTAGCATATAGAGTAGTGCTAATTGAATGTAGAGTTTACATATTGAATTTATTAAGTATTTTGTCAATCATTAAATGCAAAAAACATCTCAAGACATTTGGTTAGAAGGCGCTTTAGGTCAATATTTATTGGACTATGAGCAGTCATTGTACGCAGAGATTGTAGGAGATAAGTTTGGTTTTTTTGCAGTGCAAGTAGGCTTGCAGCAAATTGACACACTAAAAAACTCTAGGATACCTAATATCATTTACACTGATATGACTAAAGGTGACTTGCGTTGCCAAAGTGATTATTTGCCATTTTCTGAAAGCAGTGTTGATTTATTGTGTTTACCGCATGGGTTGGAATTTAGCGACAATCCACATCAGACGCTGCGGGAAGTATCGCGTGTTTTGGTTCCTGAAGGTTATGTGATGATGACTGGATTTAACCCTATTAGTGCATGGGGTGTTAAATATTATTTTAGTAAAGGTGATGCGTTTCCTTGGAATGGGCGCTTTTTTACGATGTCGCGCATTAAAGATTGGTTGGCTTTATTAGGGTTGGAGTTTGTAGAGGCGAAGTTTGGTTGCTATGAGCCGCCATTTGATGATGAAAAATGGCGCAATCATTTTTCATTTGTTGATAAAATAGGGTCTAAGTGGTGGCCTGTAATGGGTGGAATGTATTTTATAGTAGCGAAGAAGCGAGTCGTTAATATGACTTTGTTGAAGCCCAATTGGAAGAAAAATAAACTAAAATCAGGTTTGGCAGTCGGTGGTCATAAAAAAACAAAGCCAACTCAAAAAACGAATAAAAAATAAGACGATATGACAGATTATGTAGAAATATATACCGACGGTGCTTGTAAAGGAAACCCTGGTGTAGGTGGCTGGGGTGCCTGGCTAAAGTATAACGATGTTGAAAAATCCATTTTTGGTGGTGAAGAAAACACAACTAATAATCGAATGGAGATGATGGCTGTGATTCGTTCTCTAGAATTGTTAAAGCGAGCGAGTCATGTAAAAATTTATACAGACTCATCTTATGTGCAAAAAGGGATGACAGAGTGGTTGAATAGTTGGAAAGCTAAACAATGGCGTACATCAACTAAAAAGGCTGTGAAAAATAGTGATTTATGGAAAACATTGGATGCGTTATCAAGCCAACACCAAATAGAATGGATTTGGGTAAGAGGGCATGATGGAAATGTTGGCAATGAGCGTGCTGATGCGCTTGCTAATGAAGGTGTATCAGAATTGCAAAATAAGGGGTGATTAAATATGCGACAGATATTTTTAGATACGGAAACGACTGGACTTTACCCAGAACAGGGCCATCGTATTATTGAAGTGGCTGCAGTTGAGACGATTAATCGGCGTTTTACAGGCAATAATTTTCATCAATACATTAATCCTGAGCGAGAAATAGACCAAGCTGCGCAGGATGTGCACGGTATTTCACTAGAAAGTTTACAAGATAAGCCTTTGTTTGAGGCCATTGCAGAAGATTTTATTCAGTTTGTAAATGGTGCTGAATTGATCATGCACAATGCGCCATTTGATGTAGGCTTTTTAAATAGTGAGCTTGGTCGTATTGGGCTACAGCCAGTTGCTGAAATTTGCGATAAGGTAACGGATACGCTGAAAATGGCTAAAGATGCAAGGCCTGGACAGCGTAACAATTTAGATGCTTTGTGTCGGCATTTTGGTATCGATAATACTAAGCGCACTTTACACGGTGCTTTATTAGACGCTGAGTTGCTTGCTGAGGTTTATATGGCATTGACAAGAGGGCAGGACAGTTTAATGATGGATCTGACCCATGACGAGCATGTATTGAGTAGTGCTGTCAATGTTGAGTCTCAATCAAGGCCTAAAGTATTAAAAGCAGATGCTGAAGAGCAGGTGGCGCATGATGCATACATGCAAGATTTAGGGAAATCTGGCGTATAGCCACAGTGAGCATGTTCAAATATTAATTTAGGTAAGAAATAACAAATGAAGAAATGAATAAATGTATCGTAGTAACAGGCGGCGCAGGGTTTATTGGTAGTAATTTCATCAATACATGGGTGACGCTTGACCAAAGTAAGGTTGTTAATGTAGATAAATTGACTTACGCGGGAAACTTGCAAAATTTAGCTGGTATTGAAAACAATAATGACCATGTTTTTGTGCAAGCCGATATTGGTGATAGCGAAGCAATGCGTGAGCTGCTAAAAACACATCAGCCACGTGCCATTGTAAATTTTGCTGCAGAAAGTCATGTTGATCGTTCTATTCACGGGCCAGCTGAGTTTATTCAAACCAACATCGTCGGTACATTTAATCTATTAGAAGCCGTGCGGGCGTACTGGGGCGGAATAAATGATACTGACAAAGCGAACTTTAGATTTTTGCATATCTCTACCGATGAGGTGTACGGCTCTTTAGGTGCGTCAGACCCGGCATTTAAAGAAACCAATACTTATGAACCTAATAGCCCTTATTCTGCCTCAAAAGCGGCGTCAGACCATTTGGTACGTGCTTATCATCACACGTATGGTATGCCAACGCTAACGACGAATTGTTCGAATAATTACGGACCTTATCATTTTCCAGAAAAACTGATTCCATTGATCATACACAATGCGCTAAATGGCAAACCATTACCTATTTATGGCAATGGTAGTCATGTGCGTGATTGGTTATACGTAGAAGACCATTGTAGTGCTATTCGACGTGTATTAGCCGCTGGAAAAATAGGGGAAACATATAACATTGGTGGCTGGAATGAAAAAACCAATCTAGAAGTTGTGCAGGTGCTATGCGATATTTTGGATAAAGAAAGACCCAAAGCTTCAGGTAGTTACTATGACCAGGTAACTTATGTGACAGACCGGCCTGGGCATGATCAACGTTATGCCATTGATGCAACAAAAATAGAGCGTGAGTTAGGTTGGACACCTGCTGAAACATTTGAAACAGGTATACAAAAAACAGTTAAATGGTATTTAGAACACCAAGATTGGGTTGATAATGTCACCAGTGGTGGGTATAAAAACTGGATGAGTCAACATTATAAATCACGTGATGGGAGTGCAGATTAATGGCGATGAAAGGTATTGTCTTAGCAGGTGGCTCAGGTACGCGCTTATACCCTGTTACACAAGTGGTCTCTAAGCAACTCTTACCCGTTTATGATAAGCCGATGATTTATTATCCATTATCAACATTGATGTTGGGTGGGATTCGAGAGGTGTTAATTATTTCAACGCCGCAAGATACGCCGCGCTTTAGAGCATTGTTAGGGGATGGTAGTCAATGGGGGATGGAAATTAGTTATGAGGTGCAACCATCACCTGATGGGCTAGCACAAGCGTTTACTATCGGTAAAGATTTTATTGGCGAGGACCCATGCGCGCTCGTCCTTGGCGATAATATATTTTATGGACACGAGCTCACGCAAATGGCACAAAAGGCCGCACAGCGCGCTAGTGGGGCAACTGTGTTTGCTTATCCTGTGCATGATCCTGAGCGTTATGGTGTTGTTGAGTTTGATGCTGATGGTAAAGCGATTAGTCTTGAAGAGAAGCCGATGAAACCTAAGTCTCGTTATGCTGTAACGGGTTTATATTTTTATGATAATAAAGTAGTTGAGATGGCTAAAAACCTTAAACCATCCGCGCGCGGGGAACTAGAAATTACTGATCTGAATCGTATTTATTTAGAATCAGATGCGTTGCACGTTGAAGTGATGGGACGTGGTATCGCTTGGTTAGATACGGGTACGCATGATTCGTTGATTGATGCAGGCTCTTTTATTCAAACCATAGAAAAGCGACAAGGTTTGAAAGTTGCTTGTCCTGAAGAAATCGCTTATCGCATGGGCTTTATTGGTGCCGAGCAAGTTGAATTGATGGCGAAAAAATATGCAAAAAATGGGTATGGACAATATTTAAAACAGATATTGACTGAGCAGGTATATTAATGAATGTTATTCGTACAAGCATTCCTGACGTCTTAATATTGGAGCCTAAGGTCTTTAGTGATGCGCGTGGTTTCTTTTTCGAAAGTTTTAATGCGGACGTTTTTAAACAGGCGACTGGTGTAGAAGCAAACTTTGTTCAAGATAATCATTCAAAGTCGGTTAAAAACGTATTACGTGGCCTGCATTATCAAGCAGAGCAAGCACAAGGTAAATTGGTAAGAGCAACGCAGGGGGAAGTATTTGATGTTGCAGTTGATTTAAGGCAGTCATCAACAACATTTGGTCAATGGGTAGGTGAGGTGCTGACTGCTGAGAATAAACGCTCAATGTGGGTGCCTGAAGGGTTTGCACATGGTTTTTTAGTGCTTTCAGATACGGCAGAGTTTTTATATAAAACAACAGACTTTTATGCGCCAGCACATGAATGGATTCTTAAATGGGATGATCCAATTGTTGGAATAGCGTGGCCCATAGCAGGGCTGCCAGCGCTTTCTGCAAAAGATAGTGCAGGGCTGTTATTGGATAAAGTTAAAACATTCGAGTAAATATGCATCCACAAAAGATTTTACTCACAGGCGTTAATGGGCAAGTAGGACATGCTTTGCTACCTAAGCTATCTGGTTTCGAAGTGATTGCTTTGTCACGCAATGAATTGGATTTAACGAATACAGATGCAATTAGAACAGTTATTCGTGAAATAAAACCCGATTTACTGATTAATCCAGCTGCTTATACAGCGGTCGATAAAGCTGAGTCTGAACCTGAGTTAGCACATGCCATTAATGCGGATGCACCGAAAGTTATTGCTGAAGAGCTAGCTAGACTGGGTTCTGCATTGATGCATTTCTCTACGGATTATGTCTATGATGGTCATAAAAAAACACCCTATGTTGAAACAGATCAAGTCAATCCGATCAACATCTACGGGAAAAGCAAATTAGCTGGAGAGCAAGCGATACAAGCCATTGGCTTGCCGCATTTAATACTTCGTACGAGTTGGGTTTATGGGGCATACGGCCAGAATTTCTTAAAGTCCATTATTAAATTAGCAGCTACACGTGATCACTTAAATATTGTTGCTGATCAGAAAGGGGCGCCTACGAGCAGTTTAAGTATTGCTGATGCCATATTGGATTTAATCAATAACTGGAATAGTACGAAACAAGCAGAAACAGGCATTTATCATTTAAGCAATACAGGCAATACGACCTGGCATGGCTTCGCCTGTGAAATTGTTAAACAGCATAATCACGTAAGTTTATTGCCAAGCTTAAAGATTGATGAATCTGAAATTGCGCCCATTGCCACGTCAGAATACCCGACGCCAGCGGCGCGTCCTGCGAATTCTATTTTAGATAATACTAAGCTAAAAAGTGTTTTTGATATTGTATTGCCGAGTTGGCAAGATGGTTTGCAACAAGTGTTGCAAGATGAGGTGTTTTTAAATTAGCCTGTAGCATCTGCCCAGCTATTTGGTGTTTCATACAAGCGTACTTGCTCTAGCTTTAAGTTGCTGCCATAGGTGTTTTGATATTGATTTTTTAAGATAGAAAAGGCTTCGGCTGCCATATTTTCTGCTGTAGGTATTGTTGGGAAAATAACAGTTTTGTGGTTAGGGATGGTTTTTAAAAAATCTAAGACAGTGTGATCGTTTTGATATACTAAAAATGCATGGTCCCATACATCAACGACACTTTGGCGTGCAATTTTCTTTACATCAGCAAAATCCATTACCATGCCGTTTTTCGATGTCTGTTCCTTGTTAATAATATCACCGCTTAGTGTAATTTCAATGGCATAGCGATGCCCGTGTAGGTTGCGGCACTGACTTTTATGATCAGGGATGCGATGTCCAGCATCAAATTCTAAACGTGTGGTTATATGCATATTAAGACTAATTTTAAATGGTTTGGATCGCTTTAAAAGTCAGATTATATCAGGAGTACGGTTAACTTTACTTTACCCATTCTGTAAAATGCTCAAAGAGATGGGCTTTGCAGCGCAATATCCTCGGCCTTTATCAATCTGCAGTTTTTTTAAGGTTAGATAAATAATGTTTGTCTTCAGTCCTCTCTGCTAGCACTTCTTTACCTAGGCTTTTAGCCAAAGGTGGGTTTCTCAGATTGCTGTAGACGTTTATTCACCTAAATTTTGTATATTTCAACCATCAGCATACTCATCTGATGAGGTGAGTTTTATCCTTGGGTGATCAAATGACACCACGAATATATCAAGTGCAAGTTGATGCAATTCTCTTTTCTCTTTTTATACCGATTATTTTCATTCTGCTAAAGCTGCAATATGCGTTAAAGCGGCCCCTTGAAGCGACGGTAAATGATAGCCACCTTCGAGTGAAGAGATAATGCGGTTTTTACAATATTTTTTTGCGATTTTTTTAATAAACTTGGTCATCCATGCATAATCTTCTTGAATCAGCGCTAAATCTGCTAATGGGTCGTTAATATGTGCATCGAACCCAGCTGAAATAAAAATAATTTCTGGCTTAAAAGCCGTTAATGCAGGTTCGAACTGATTTTCAAATACTTTTCTAAAAGCTACCATTGCTTTTTGCAGGTAAAGGGGCATTAATCATTCTATCACTGGCTGAATCAGCGCCATGATGTGGGTAATAGGGATGCTGAAAAGTTGAACATAGCATGACGTTTGGATTGTCTTTAAAGATATCTTCTGTACCATCACCATGATGTACGTCAAAATCAATGATTGCGGCACGTTTAAGCGCGTATTTCTCCAGTGCATAGGCGACGCGCCTACAGCTACATGGTTAAATATGCAAAAACCAGCGCTATTGGCACGACCAGCATGGTGTCCTGGTGGGCGGATGCAACAAAAAGCATTATGCACTTTTTCCTGCATCACTAAATCAGTGGACTTTAATACGGCGCCGCTAGCATGTAAAGTCGCTGATAAGCCCATTGGCCCCATTGCCGTGTCAGCATCTAATCTAACAAGGCCTGCTTTCGGTGCTATATCATGTATATGTTGAACATATAAAGGGTCATGTACACGCTCAAGATCTTTTATTTTAGCGCTGGATGCGTTGTAAAAACTTAGCTTATCTTTTACATGGTTATTCATTACCGCATTTTTAATGGCACTGATGCGGGCGGGCGACTCTGGGTGACTGCCATCCATGACATGTAATAGTGTATCTGGGTGTGAAATGAAAGCAGTTTTTTTCATGATTACATACTAACTCATGTTGAGTTCCTGAGATATTTGCCTATAGAATTCTAATCTTATAGGACTTATTTTATGCTGATCAACTGCATGAATGACTGTGCAGTCTGGTTCGTGACGATGCTTACAGTCACTGAAGCGGCAATGCCCTAAAAAAGGCCTAAATTCTTTAAAGGCAGCCTCTATTTCATCGTGTTGTAAATGATGTAAACCAAACTCTTGCAAGCCAGGTGAGTCGATGAGGACGCTATGGTCGTTTACATGATAGAGATGAGTCGCTGTGGTGGTGTGTTTGCCGCTATCCAATGTGTCGCTTATTGTTTGCGTGCGGACATTTTGTTCTGGTAGCAGGGTGTTGATAATGGTTGATTTCCCCATGCCTGATTGGCCCACTAATACACTTTTTTGATGTTCGAGATAAGGCAGTAACAGCGAAATATCTTGCGTTGCGATTAAATTGACGACGTCATATCCTAAGCCTTGATATAACTTAAGTTTGTTTTTGGCATCGTTAGCTTCGGGCAAGTCACATTTATTTAACACAATTAAAGGTTTAATCGCTGCTGCTTCAGCAGCGATTAAACACCGATTAAGTAGTGCCTCGTAAAAACTAGGTTGTGTCGCTAAAACGATAATGATTTGTGTCACGTTGGATGCGAGTATTTTGCTTTTGTAAGCATTGCTACGGTAGAGTAGTGAAGTACGTTTTTCTGATGATTCTACAACGCCTTCTTTCGTGTCTGTTAGCCTGAAGTTAACAATATCACCACAGGCTAAATCGGTCTTTTTGCCTCGTGTAACACAACTGATTGTCGTCTGTTTATCTAGCGCTATGTCATAACGTTTACCATAAGAAGCAACGACTAAGCCTTTTAATAAAGGCGGCTTATTAGTCAAACTTATAATAAGTTTTGTTGAGGTAAGCTGCTGCATTCAGCTCTTCATCATCAAACCACCGTAAGCCAATATTGGTATTGCATGCGCGGACTTGAGTAATAAGTTCTTCAGGACTTTCAACTTTATGAAATGCGCGCGTGTAAATCTCTGAGCCATCACCGCCATAACTCGATGCATGACAGCTAATACAGTTTTTTTCGACTAATGCTTTACCTGCTTTCACATCAGCCTCTGCAAACAAATTATTTGCTGAAGCGTTAAAACTTATGATGCTTACCGCTAAAAAAAAGTATTTTGTCATTGTGTTGCCTCACAAGTTTATTAGGTTAATCAGTAGTATACGCTGCTAATTTAGAAATTCGAATACTTGCTGGCGGATGAGAGTCGTAAAAAGCAGAATGTAAGCTATCTGGCGTAAGCGTTGAAGCATTGTCGCGGTAAAGTTTCACTAATGCTTTAACTAAATGGTTAGCATCTGCATGTTTTGCAGCATAATCATCAGCTTCAAACTCATTTTTACGGGAGTAACTCGCCATCAATGGACGAATTAAAAATAAGAACACAGGTGAAACGAGCAAGAACAGGATTAATGCCATATAGTGACTGGGTGTTGTGACGCCTAAGCCTTGGTAAAACCATGCTTGATTAATCAACCAGCCTAACAAAGCCAAACCCAACAAGCTGATTCCAAACATCATGATAATACGCTTAACGACATGATTATGTTTAAAGTGGCCTAGTTCATGTGCCAATACGGCTTCAATCTCATCTGTATTTAAACGGCTCAATAACGTATCAAAAAACACGACGCGTTTACTACTGCCAAAGCCAGTGAAATAAGCATTGCCATGGTTGCTACGTGCAGAGCCATCCATTACAAATAAGCCTTGTGATTTGAAACCGCATTTTGTTAATAGCGATTCAATTCTGGTTTTAAGTGCTTCATCTGCAAGCGGTGTGAACTTATTGAATAAAGGTGCAATAAAAGTTGGATAAACAGCCAACATTAGTATGTTAAATACGCTCCAAACAATCCATAAATAAAACCACCAGTATTCACCTGTGCTTTGCATGAGCCATAGTGCCACAAATAATATTGGCGCACCTAAAACAAGCCCAACCAAGCTATGTTTAACAAGGTCAGTGAAGAACATGTTGAGTGTCATTTTATTAAAACCAAATTTTCCGTCTATAGTAAAGATTTTGTAGTACTCAAAAGGCAGGTCAATCAAGCTACTTACAAATAAGGCTGTGCAAATAACCAATGCGCCACGTATGATTTCTTGATCGACCAATATATTACGCCAACTATCATCAATCCATTGTAAGCCACCACCAATTGTCAGCGCTGCTAGGAGAAGTGCTTGCACTACAATTTCTGCTAAACCTAGTTTTGTTTTTGCGCTAGAATAATCAGCCGCTTTTTGATGTGCTTCTAATGGAATATCTTCTACAAAAGCGCTTGGCACACTGCTTCGGTGATTGAGCACGTGATTGATTTGGCGAGAACCAAGCCAAATTCGGATGAATGTAGTGATAATTAATAGTGAAACAAAAGTAAGTGTCAGTGTTGATGTCATCATAAGTAAGGTAATCGGTTAAACTTGTAATATTATAAGCTTCTATTCTGAAGCATTTAAGTGGCTTTAGTTCGTAAGCGGTGTATTTTAATTAAAAATTAATGGAAATCATGATGGAAACCAAAAGTAGCGAGTTAAACAAGGACAATTTAATATGGCTAGATATGGAAATGAGCGGTTTGTTACCAGATTCAGATATGATTTTAGAGGTGGCAGCTGTTGTGACGGATGCAAAGCTCAATATATTAGGAGAGGCACCTGTCTTGGTGATTCATCAAAGTGATGCTGTGCTCGATGGGATGGATGCATGGAATACAAGCACACATGGGCGTAGTGGGTTAATTGAAAAGGTTAAAGCCTCTACTTTAGGTGAAACAGCTGCGACAGAACAAATGATCGGTTTCTTGGCACAATATGTGCCGTCAGGAAAGTCACCTATGTGTGGCAACTCAATTTGCCAAGACCGGCGTTTTATGGCGCGTTATATGCCAGCGTTAGAAGCTTTTTTTCATTACCGAAATTTAGATGTCAGTGTGTTTAAAGAATTGGCGCGCCGATGGAAGCCTGAAATATATTCAGGATTTAAGAAGTCGAGTAAACATGAGGCGTTAGCTGATGTTTATGAATCTATCGATGAGCTTAAATATTACCGTGAACATTTTATGAAGCTGTGAGAAAAAATAGGGCAAAACTTTTAAAAAGAGGCGCCCCGAGGGAGGATATTTTAGCTTTGGATAAGCTTGATTAAAAAATAAGTATAATTTGTGCCAAATGGCTAAGTTGTTATTTTTATGAATGCTTTTTCTGGTCAGTAACCACATAAGAGCTAGGTTGGGCCTTGTTTCTAGCGGTTTGTAATTTATTGTAAGAATAGTGGTGAGATGTATTTTTATATGATTTTTTACACTAGATAGCGACTAAAATCGATCTATTATCGATATAAAAAGTGCACAAAAATGGCATATGTATCAACTTGGTGCTTAGGTTTTACTGTTTTACTGTTTTAAAGTTATTGAATGTGTAGATTCTTGTTTGGTGTGTACAGGTATTAAATTTATTTAAGGGTAGATATGTTATCAGGTCAATTATTTGCTGTTGGTGCTGGCGCTGCGTTAGGAGCGTGGTTGCGTTGGGGTTTAGGTTTGGTGCTCAATGCCAGTATTATTCCACTTGGTACTTTGTTAGCTAATTTGTTAGGTGGCTTCTTGATGGGGGTGGCAATTGCCTATTTTCTATCAACACCACAACAGAATGAAGTGAGATTGTTTGTAATGACAGGTTTTCTAGGCGGTTTGACGACTTTTTCAGCGTTTTCAGCAGAGGCATTTAACCTACTATATAAACAAGCTTATGCCTTGGCATCACTACATATTCTAGGCCATGTAATAGGGTCTTTAGCCATGACGGCACTGGGTTTCTGGTTGGTATATACAATAAGAAACTAAACAGTGTTGTTTATTGCATAAAAAGCCCCGACATGTCGGGGCTTTTTATGCTGCTAATTTTAACTTTATAAAGCTTATTTTTGCGTTTCAACCATCACCAAAGGTGGCTCATCACTACCAGCACCTGTTTCAGATTTCTTCCAATTTGGCGCTTTACGTGCTGTTTTTAGTTTTGCTGTTGATTTAGGTTTAGCTGTTTTTGCAGCTGGTTTATTTTTTGTTTCTACTAATTGCAAGCCGCTTTCTGCTAGATCAACTGGTTTAGCTGCTTTAGGTTTGCGTGTTGCTTTTGGTTTGCTAGGTTTCTTGTCTGTAGCCGCAGGTTTTGTTTTAGTTACCTCTTTATCTTCCACTGTTTCAGGTGTTTTTTTAGCAGTTGCTTCTTTCGCAGCAGGTTTTTTTGCACGCGTTGCTCTTGGTTTTGCCGGTACTGCTGTTTCAACTGGTACGGCTGTTTCAATGGGTACTGTAGTAGTTGTTTCGGCAGAAATGGTTGGTTTAATTTCTTGCGCTACTTCAGTTTTTACAATTTGCGTTTCATCGCGACTCTTACGATCACGTCTTCCTCCACGGCCACGTCTGTTGCCACGTGTTTGCTGTGTTTTTTCATCAGCATTCACTTCAGTATTCGACGTTTCATTTTTTTCTGAACGGTTTGGTTCATTACGCGGTTTCTTAGTATTGTCAGATGCTGTGCGGTTTTGTCGCGCCTTATTATCTTGGTTATCAGTATTAGGCCGCGCTTTTTCATTGCGATCGCGGCTATTGCTATTGCGATTACGGTTGCGGTTACGATTATTATTATCACGATTCGTATTGGGTTTTTCTTCAGCTTTGTCGACTGTTGTTACTGCTTCATCTGCCCCTACTAACCAGCCTTTTATTTTTCCTATGAGTGAAACCTTGCCGATAGAAATCGCTTTGTCACTTTTGCTTGTCGCTGTTGGTGCGGGTGATTTGCTTACAACACCTTTCACAATGGCTTCAGGTGGTTTCGGAGCAGTTTCTTCACTTAAGCTACTGACATAATCTGTTTCAGCAGGCATTTCTACTAAATTGTAGCTAGCGCGAGATGCGTCATCAGTTACTTCGTCTGCTTTGATACGTGTAATGGTGTAGTTAGGCGTTTCCATGTGGATGTTAGGAATGAAAACAATTTCTACACCCATACGCTGTTCGATTTTATGTACGTCAGCACGTTTTTCGTTTAGTAAGAAGGTCGCTGCATCAACTGGGAGTTGCACTTGAATGATGGCGCTATTTTCTTTCATGGCTTCTTCTTGCGTGATACGTAAGATATGCAGCGCTGTAGATTCGATACCACGAATATGGCCTGTGCCATGACAACGCGGACACGGTATATGATTGCTTTCACCTAAGCTAGAGCGTAAGCGTTGGCGTGATAATTCAAGCAAACCAAAGCGCGAGATTTTTCCGGTTTGAACGCGTGCGCGATCCGCATGCAGCGCATCACGCATTGCATTTTCTACTTCACGTTGATTGCGTTGGCTTTCCATATCAATGAAATCAATAACAACTAAACCACCTAAATCACGCAGCCTTAGTTGACGTGCAACTTCTTCAGCGGCTTCGATATTGGTATTAAAGGCGGTTTGTTCAATATCTGCACCTTTAATAGAGCGGGCAGAGTTAACGTCAACAGAAACTAAGGCTTCTGTATGGTCAATAACAACAGCGCCGCCAGATGGCAAACGTACTTCACGTGCAAAAGCCGTTTCAATTTGATGTTCAATTTGGAAGCGTGAGAATAATGGGATTTCATCTTCATATAACTTTACGCGAGACACGTTGCCAGGCATGACATGGTCCATAAATTGCACTGCTTGTTCATGCACGTCTGCCGTATCAATGAGTATTTCGCCAATATCAGGGCTAAAGTAATCGCGAATCGCGCGAATAACCAAGCTACCTTCTTGGTAAATTAAGAAAGTACCTTTTTGTAAATTAGAGGCGTCTTCAATCGCGGTCCATAGTTGTATAAGATAGTTTAAATCCCATTGCAATTCTTCAGAATTACGACCAATGCCAGCAGTACGGGCAATCATACTCATGCCTTTTGGCACTTCGAGTGCTGCCATGGTGTCGCGCAGTTCGTTACGCTCTTCACCTTCTACTCGGCGTGAAACCCCACCACCACGTGGGTTGTTTGGCATTAATACAAGATAGCGGCCTGCTAATGAAATGTAGGTTGTTAGTGCAGCACCTTTACTCCCACGCTCATCCTTATCAACCTGCACGATGACTTCTTGACCTTCTTTGATGACATCTTGAATTCTTGGGCGGCTACCACCTTCGGTTTTTTTGCTGAAATAGCTACGTGAAATTTCTTTAAATGGCAGAAAGCCATGACGTTCTGTACCGTAATCAACAAATGCGGCTTCAAGAGAAGGTTCGACTCGTGTGATGATGCCTTTGTATATATTGCTTTTACGGTGTTCTTTACTGGCGTGTTCGATATCTAAATCGATGATTTTTTGACCATCAACAATCGCAACGCGTAGTTCTTCTGACTGCGTTGCATTAAATAACATGCGTTTCATTGTGTACTCCCGCGCTAAGCAGGTAGACTAAGAGACTAGAGAATAAAGTCCTGAAGATACATCGATAGAGTCGTTTGATTAAACTGTATCGGCGTGTAAATGTTAAGTAAAAATCAGTGCGGCAAATTTTATATTTGCCATACAAGCAATTATTATAAGCGGTCACCGCTAATGCTTGGCTACAAGCTTATGATCGTACGTCATAATTGATTATAATGTCACGTTAGTACTTAAAAACTCATGCTTTATTCGCATGAATTCGTTAAAATTCTGTCTTCAGATAACTTTAGTCGCACGTTCTTTTTATAGTCTGCGGCGGCTATAGCGCAATTTATTTTATCGCTACTTAAATATGGCGAGCGGTATTAACCAAGTATTCTATAATTCATTCTTTTAGTGTAATTAACACTGCATTTATTGTGCACGTCATTAATTACACGTGAAGTATAGGCTTTATTGAGCTTTTAGGCAAAACTATGACGCAAGAAAATGAAAACAATGTTGTTAGTGCACATGCAGCAGCAAAACTGACTGTTGATGAGGCGAGCGAAGGGCAGCGTGTTGATAACTTTTTAGCTAAAATACTAAAAGGCGTACCTAAAAGTCATATATATAGAATTTTGCGTAGTGGCGAAGTGCGGGTGAATAAAGGCCGCGTTGATGCATCACGAAAATTAGCGCTAGATGATGTTGTGCGGATACCGCCGATCCGTGCTGCTATTAGCGCACCGCTGGACAAGGAATCTTTGGAAGTAACGGCTTCTAAATTTGAGCATGTGATTGTTTTTGAAGACGAAGCGATGTTGGTGATTGATAAGCCAAGTGGCTTTGCAGTACATGGTGGTAGCGGTATCGCACGCGGCGTGATTGAGCAATTACGCTTAGAGCGCCCTAAAGCAAAGTTTTTAGAATTGGTGCACCGCTTAGATCGTGAAACCTCAGGCATATTGATGCTGGCAAAAAAGCGCAAAGCATTAGTTGCGTTGCATGAGGCTATTCGCAATAATCAGACAGATAAGCGTTATGCAGTATTGGTTGCTGGGGAGTGGAAAGCGCATAAAAAGCGCGTTGTACTTGATTTGCAAAAATATGTACTGCCTAGTGGTGAGCGACGTGTGAATGTTGTGACTGATAAGGCAAAAGATAAATTTAATGAGGCGCAAGTGTCTGAGACTATTTTTCATCTTAAGCAAGCATTCGATGGTTTTAGCTTGCTGGAGGCGAAACTAATCACTGGCCGCACACACCAATTAAGGGTGCAGTTAGCGCATTTAGGGTTTCCGATTCTGGGCGATGATAAATATGGTGATTTTTCATTGAATAAAGCATTACAGAAAAAGGGTTTAAAACGCATGTTTTTACATTCTATTGAAACAAAACTAGACCATCCTGTTACAGGGGAAAGGCTTAGACTGAAAGCACCTTTGCCTGCAGCGCTTGAACGCTTTATTCAAACGCTCACTAAAAAGTAAAAAAGGATATGTAGTATATGGAAAAGCAATTTGATTTAATTGTATGGGATTGGGACGGCACTTTGGCAGATTCTGCTGGCATGATTACAGCGGCGCTAGTATCGGCTGCCGCTTTGGTAGGCTTGCCCACATTAGCGCCCAAAGCTGCACGTAATATCATTGGCTTAGGCTTGCGCGAATCGATTGATGTTTTATATGGCGATATATCTGAAGAAAAAATACAAGCCTTAGCCGAACAATATACCGCAAATTATTATGCTGGTGAGAAGGAAATTCCGCTATTTGAAGGTGCTAAAGCGTTGATTCTTGAATTGAGGCGGCGCGGCTATAAACAGGCAGTTGCAACGGGTAAAGGTAGACGCGGGCTAAATTTAGCAATAGAGAGATCAGATATTAAAAAATGCTTTAACGCAACACGCACGGTTGATGAGTGTTTTTCTAAACCACACCCGCAAATGTTAAATGAGTTGATGGATAACCTGGTCACAGTGCCAGAACGTACGCTCATGATTGGCGATAGTAGTTATGATTTGCAAATGGCAAAAAATGCGGGGGTGCAATCGGTTGCAGTGACTTATGGAGCGCAATCGAAAGAAAAACTATTAACGTATCATCCTAAAGAAATATTTAATGAATTTAATAACTTAAGTCATTGGCTTTTACATCATGCATAAGCATAAAGTCACTTTTAATAGTCATGATTTACATGAGAAATCACTAGGCTTACGCTTTTCGTTACCGCAACTAGGTGAATTTGCTACAGGGTTTGTTGTGCGGTATGAAGGGAGGGCGTATGCATATATTAATCAATGTGCACATGTGCCAGTTGAGCTAGACTGGAACGAAGGCGACTTTTTTACGCCCAATAAAGACTATTTAATTTGTGCGACGCATGGCGCACATTACGAACCAGATACAGGCCATTGTGTATTTGGACCATGTAAAGGCAAAAATTTACAATCTTTACCTGTGACAGAACTTAACCAACAAGTTATTATTCATACTGATCAGTTACACAAAACACATAGGAAAACTTAAATATGGCAACAGAAATAGATCCTAACGATAGTGATTGGCATCGGAAAACGATAGAGAAGCTTGCGCTCTCAAGCTTAAAAGAGCAGCAAGTCGCCAGGCGCTGGGGCATTTTCTTTAAATTTTTAATATTTGTATACTTGTTTACAGTATTAGCCTATGCGCTTGGTTGGTTGGGTATGGATGTTAAATCGCCGACTGGTAAGCATAGTGCTATCATTAATATTACTGGCGTGATTGAGTCGGGCGGTGAGGTGAATGCGAATGGCGTAATAGGCAGCTTAAGAGATGCTTATGATAACAAGGGGACTAAGGGCATTATTCTGCGTATTAATAGCCCTGGTGGCAGCCCAGTACAAGCAGGTATCATTAATGAAGAAATCTTACGTCAAAAGAAACTACATCCCAAAATCCCAGTTTATGCGGTGGTTGAGGATATTTGCGCTTCTGGCGGCTATTACATTGCCGCTGCAACTGATAAAATCTATGTGGATAAGGCCAGTATTGTTGGCTCAATAGGCGTGTTAATGGATGGCTACGGGTTTACTGAGACAATGCAGAAACTAGGTGTGGAGCGTCGACTATTGACTGCTGGCGAAAATAAAGCCATGCTTGACCCATTTTCTCCGTTCAATCCTCAGCATGAAGCCTATGCACAAGCCATGCTGGATGAAATTCATGAACAGTTTAAAACGGTTGTGCGTAATGGGCGTGGCGACAGGCTAAAAGAGACAGCAGAAACGTTTAGTGGATTATTTTGGAGTGGTGAGCAGAGTATTGATATTGGTTTAGCTGATGCCTTAGGTGGTGCAGATTACGTGGCACGTGAAATCATTAAGGAAGAAGAAATAGTTGATTTTACCTATCAAGAAACAATTGCAGACCGTTTTGCAAAGCGCTTAGGTGCTAGCATCGCACAAAGCATAGGTTTAGATGTTGCTAAACGTGGCATTCAGCTTAAGTAGTTTGTAGTTTAGCTCACGCTCTGTTATAAGCACTACTAGATTCGAATTCTGTTTTTGTAATGGTGATAACAAAAACAGCTTTTATATTTATCACCATAAAATAAAAGAGGACGTTATGAGTAAAGGTACAGTTAAGTGGTTTAATGCGGATAAGGGTTTTGGTTTTATTACGCCAGATGATGGAGGTAAAGATTTATTCGTTCATCATTCAGAGATTCAAGCGGGCGGTCAGTACGCAACATTGGCTGATGGCCAGGCTGTTGAGTTTGAAGTGGGTGAGGGGCAGAAAGGCCCATGTGCAAATAAAGTTGTTGCTATTTAAACTGCACACATAACCAGTAAAACAACCGGAGGGTTTTGCCGCCGGTTGTTTTGGCGTTATTTATCTAGCATGACAGACTTACCATATTTGGTGGTTGATTGTTAAGCGAGCTTATTTCAGTTTCTTAGAGTGATTAATCAGGCCATTGGTTGAGCTATCGTAATCACAGACAATATCGTCGCTAGTCAGTTGCGGTAAAATCTGGCTGGCAATTTGTTTGCCGTATTCTACACCCCATTGATCATAGCTATTGATGTTCCAAATAACGCCTTGCACAAATATTTTGTGCTCATAGAGCGCAATTAATTTGCCGAGTGTGTTCGGTGTTAATCTGTCGAACATGATGGAGGTGCTAGGGCGGTTTCCTTCAAATACTTTGTGTGGCAACAGCGCTTCAAGTGCTTCACCGCTCATTCCTTGTTCTACAAGCTCGGCACGCGCTTTTTCTTTGGTTTTTCCTAGCATTAATGCTTGGGATTGCGCCAGAAAGTTGGCCATTAAAATTTTGTGATGTGCGTAACCATGTTTGCCGATGGCATAATGGCTGTGTACAGGCATTAAAAAATCGCAAGGGATCAGTTGCGTACCCTGATGAATGAGTTGATAAAATGCATGTTGCCCATTGGTGCCAGCTTCACCCCAAATCACAGGCCCAGTTTTATATTGGATACGTTTGCCATCTAGACAAATGAATTTACCATTACTCTCCATATCCGCTTGTTGCATATAAGCTGGAAAACGTGACATACCTTGGTCGTAAGGGAGAATGGCGTGCGTGTCTGCATGAAAGAAATTGTTATACCAAACGCCAATAAGCGCCATGATGACAGGCATGTTTTGTTCTAATGGGGCTGTTTTGAAATGGTTATCCATTTCGTGGGCGCCAGTCAGTAAGGCTTCAAAATGATCCATACCAACATATAGCGCGATAGATAAGCCAACAGCAGACCATAGTGAGTAGCGACCACCCACCCAATCCCAAAATGCAAACATATTGGCAACATCAATACCAAAATCAGCTACCGCTACGGCATTGGTTGAAAGTGCAATAAAATGCTTACTTATCTGTGCGTCGTCTTTAGCGCTTTCTAAAAACCAAGTACGTGCAGATTTAGCATTGGTCATGGTTTCTTGCGTGGTAAATGTTTTGGAAGCGACGATGAACAATGTGGTTTCAGCATTGCAGTTTTCTAGCGTACGCATTAAATGTGCGCCGTCGATATTTGATACAAAATGCACATTTAAGTCTGGGCTTGCATATGGCTTAAGCGCGTCACACACCATGGCAGGGCCTAAGTCAGAGCCACCAATACCAATATTAACGACATCTGTAATGCGTTTGCCAGTATAGCCAGTCCATGTGCCATTACGCACCTTGGTACTAAACTCGCGCATTTGTTTAAGTACAGCATTAATTTCTGGCATCACGTCTTTACCATCTACATAGACAGGCTTATTGCTACGGTTTCTTAATGCTGTATGCAGTACAGCACGACCTTCAGTAATATTAATTTTATTACCTGCAAACATGTTGTCACGTTTGCTTTCAAGATTAGCTTCGCGTGCTATTTGAAATAAGTGAGGCAGTGTTTCTTCAGAAATACGGTGTTTTGAGTAATCAAGTAATATGTCATCAAATTTGAGGCTGAATTTCTCAAAACGGGCCGGGTCAGCGTTAAATAAATCACGCATATGCTTGGCCGATATAATTTTTTGATGCTTACAAAGCGCTTTCCACGAAGGGTGTTCAGTTAGTGCTGTCATCTATTTTTTCGTTCTCAGTAGGTTGTTTTTAGTTTAACATCTACTAAGTAAGTATGAATTAAACACGTGGTTATGAGGTTATTATAGCATTGGTAATTAGGTTTCTTTGAAGTATGCAAAATACAAATGTGGTTGATTAACTATGCACATGCTGAGATAGTGCCCAAGTTACATGTTCTCTAACGAGTTCGCTAGCATCCATTTGCCGTATTTTTAGTGCAGCAATTACTTCAGGTGAAGTGGGTGCATTACCTAAGCCAACTGCAATGTTACGTAACCATTGTATGTAGCCAATACGGTAAATAGCACTACCTGCCATTTTTTGTTGAAATTCTTCTTCTGTCCAACTAAAACAGGCGATTAATGAAATGTTATCCAAGCCGTGTCTTACATGAAAATCGGTCTCTTTTGTATGTTCAGCAAATTTATTCCATGGGCATGTTAACTGGCAGTCATCGCAACCGTAGACACGGTTGCCTATTAGTGGTCTAAGGGGTTCTGGAATGGCTGTTTTTAGCTCAATTGTGAGGTAAGAGATACATCGCCTAGCATCTACTTCATACGGGGCTGTAATCGCTTTAGTAGGGCAGATATCGATACAGGCATTGCAAGTACCACAGTGATTGGTCGCTGCTTTATCGATAGGTAATGGTATGTTGGTATAAATTTCACCTAAAAAAAACCAAGAGCCCTGTTCTTTGTTAATTAACAATGTGTGTTTGCCACGCCAACCTAGCCCTGCTTTTTCGGCAAGCGCGACTTCTAATACGGGTGCACTATCTGTAAAAACGCGATATTCAAAAGGATCTGCAAGGTCTAGTGATAATTGCGCAATTTTGTCACATAGTTGTTGCAGCTTTTTTCGCATCACTTTGTGATAGTCGCGGCCTAATGTATAGCGAGAAATAAATGCTTGATCGCCATTTTTTATTACTTGCCAACTATCTTTGGCATTGGGTGGTAGGTAATCTAGGCGCGCGGAGATCACACTAATGGTATTAGGTACTAATTCAGCAGGGCGGGTACGCTTAGTCCCGTGTTTTGCCATATAATCCATATCACCATGAAAACCTTTTTTAATCCATGCCTGATGTTCACGCTCAGCATTAGTCAAATCAATATCGCTAATACCGATTTCAGCAAAGCCCAGCGCCAAGCCTATTTGCTTGATGTCAGCGGCAAGTTGCCTATAATCGTTAGTTGTCAGCTTGGTGTTAGTCATGAGTAGCCATTTTACACGTGAACTACTGGATGAAGCGGCTACGCTGGCTGTCGGGCAGCAGTTTGTTAAAAATTTAAAGAACGGTTTAGTTATCTTTTTGCATGGTGATTTGGGTGCTGGTAAAACAACGTTTGTGCGTGGGCTTTTGCAAGGACTCGGCTATAAAGGCAAGGTAAAAAGCCCTACGTACACCTTGGTAGAACCTTATGTAATTTCTAGTTATGATATATATCATTTTGATTTATATAGATTTATAGATGAAAATGAGTGGGAAGCTGCTGGTTTTAGAGAGTATTTTAACGACGCGAGCATTTGTGTGGTGGAATGGCCTGAAAAAGCAAGTAGCTTATTACCGAACCCAGATATTGATGTTGAAATTAGCTTGTTAAATAATGACGACCCATCGAATGGGCGAAAAATAGAAGTTTATGTACGTAATTAATTCAGGAAAATATGATTAGATCATCAGTTGTAAAGCTACTTATTTTATTGACTGCTTTATGCATAAGTGCCCCTGTTTTCTCTGCAAATATAGTGATTGCAGCGCGGGTTTGGCCGGCGCAAGACTATACACGGATGACTTTAGAAGCCGAATCAGAAGTGGTTTATAAGCAATTTGCATTAAAGAATCCTGAGCGACTAGTATTAGACATTAAAAATATTTCAATCAACAATGTTTTAACATCACTATCGAGCAAAATATCAGCAGATGACCCTTATATAAAACAAGTGCGTACCGCACAATATAAGCAGAATGTGGTGCGTGTTGTAGTTGATTTGAAATCTGAAGTGAAAGCGAAAGTATTTGCTTTAAAACCTGCTGGTGAATACGAGCATCGTTTGGTGCTGGATATTTATCCCTTAGAAGATCCCTTGATTGCGATGCTTGATAAGCTTGAAAACGAAGGCAAAGCCAATACTAAGCAGCCTAAGCCAATTGTTGAGCCTTTGCCTTCTAGACCTATTGATAAAAAGCCACCCAAGAAACGTATACTGACGATTGCGATTGATGCTGGGCATGGGGGGGAGGATCCAGGTGCGCGCGGCGCAAAAGGTAGCCACGAAAAAAATATTACACTAGCAATCGCGAAAAAATTGAAAGCAAAAGTGGATGCTGAGCCAAATATGCGGGGCGTGTTAACGCGTGATGGCGATTATTTTGTGTCTCTTAGAGGTCGTGTTGTTAAAGCGCGCAAGCTCAGGGCTGATTTGTTCGTGTCTATTCATGCAGATGCTTTTACAAATGCCAGGGCAAGAGGTTCTTCAGTGTTTGCATTGTCGCAACGCGGTGCAACCAGTGCCTCGGCACGGTACTTAGCTAAAAAAGAGAATGAGTCAGATTTAATTGGTGGTGTGAGCTTAAGTGATAAAGAGCCGATCTTGGCCAAGACATTGTTAGATTTGTCGCAAACAGCAACCATTAGCGATAGTATTAAGCTTGGTAAGGCCGTATTGAAATACGTGAAAAAAATTAATGTCTTGCATAAAAAGCATGTGGAGCAAGCATCATTTGCGGTATTAAAGTCGCCTGATATCCCATCAATACTCGTTGAAACAGCCTTTATTACTAACCCAGCTGAAGAACGGAAGCTTACTAGTAGAAAGCATCAAGATAAGTTGGCCGCTTCTATCCTCTCAGGCATCAAACAATACTTTGTCTCTAGCCCAGCTTTAGCAAAGCTAGATGCTAATTAGCGCCTTAGTGAGTTTGGCCTTTTCCTTTGGTAGTCAATAAATAGCTAAATCTTCAGGTAGAATATGTTTTTATCAATATTCTATGCACGGCGCAAAGCATGACCAGAATCAAACAACTCCCTGATCAACTCATTAGCCAGATTGCTGCTGGTGAAGTTGTCGAGCGCCCAGCATCTGCATTAAAAGAGCTGCTTGAAAATGGCATGGATTCAGGTGCTACCGATATTAAGGTGCATTTATTGCAAGGCGGAATTAAGCAAATTAAAGTCACAGATAATGGGGTAGGCATCACTAAAGAAGACTTGGTTTTGGCATTAACGCGACACGCCACGAGTAAAATTAACACCTTGGAAGATTTGGAGGCTGTCGCTAGCCTTGGTTTTCGTGGTGAAGCACTAGCCAGCATTGCATCGGTCTCGCGCGCTCAAATAAGTAGTCGTGCAAACGCATCTAAACATGCTTGGACTATTGATTCAAACGGCAGTGAATTATCAGAGATTACGCCTGCCGCATTAGATGTTGGGACGGTTGTAGCGGTAAGTGACCTTTATTTTAATACGCCAGCACGCCGTAAATTTTTAAAAAAAGATGCGACTGAGTTCGGACATTGTGAGGCAGCTTATACCTATGCTGCTTTATCGCGACCTGATGTTGCTTTTACGTTACAGCATAATGAGCGAATTTTAAGCCGATATGCTGTTGCAAGCCCTGAAAAAAGGTTTAACGAAGTACTTGGTGCTGAGTTTTCAGCTGAAACAATTACGATTGATGAGGAAGCGGCTGGTTTGCGGCTATGGGGCTTGATTGCAAAGCCAACGTTTAATAGGCATAGGCGCGATACGCAGTATGTGTATGTGAATGGACGGTTTGTACGAGATAAGTTGATTTCGCATGCGATTCGGCAAGCGTACCAAGACGTGCTGCATCATGACAGGCATCCGGCCTATGTATTATTTTTAGCGCTTGATCCCAGTTTAGTCGATGTTAATGTGCACCCTTCTAAGACAGAAGTGCGTTTTAGAGACGGTCAAGCCATACATCGCTTTATTTTTCATGCTTTAAACAAAATGTTAGCAACGCCTACTGGCGTATCGAATGCGACAACAGCCAATCAAGCAGCTCACAACCCATTTTCTAAGCCACAAAGTTATCCTCAACATCAAACGCAAATGCCGCTGAATGCACAGCAGGCAGCAGGTTTTTACAAAACAATGTTTGGTGATGCTACAACTAGCGCACAAGTTGATGCGAGTGCATTCAGTAATAGCGTTACATCACAATCTGCTGTTTCTGCTGGCGATGTTCAAACTTCAATAGCCAAAGACTCAGATGAACAAACTGACTTTCCGTTAGGGTTTGCTCTAGCACAAATTCATGGTGTTTATATCTTGGCGCAAAATGCCCAAGGGTTAGTGGTTGTCGATATGCATGCTGCGCATGAACGCATTATGTACGAGCGTTTAAAAGAGGCGTTAGAGACAGATGCCGTGCCTATGCAGCCATTGCTTATTCCTGTGAGTTTTAATGCCGATAGGCTTGAAGTTGCTACAGTGCAAGAAGAGTTTAGTACTGGCCAAGGCAATTTGAAGCAATTAGGTTTTGAATTTGCGGTGCTTTCTCCAAACACGCTTGCTGTACGCGCAGTACCCGTGATGCTACAAGATGCCGATGCCGTTACTTTAGCGCGTGATGTACTGCGTGATTTGCGTGAATATGGTGCTTCTCGTGCCTTAACAGAGCGCAGAAATGAGATGCTGGGCACGATGGCTTGTCATGCGGCTGTGCGTGCGAACCGTATACTAACAGCGCCGGAGATGAACGCCTTGCTACGTGACATGGAATCGACAGAACGGTCAGGCCAATGCAACCACGGTCGGCCAACATGGTTTCAAGTATCAATGGCTGACTTAGATAAGATGTTTATGCGCGGCCAATAGGAAGTTCAAGCTACTTTTTACCTCTAAACAAGCGCCAAACCCAACCGTCTGCAACTTGTACATCGCTAATAATATAGTTAAGTGTTTTGATGTTGCTGAGTGTTAATGGTAGGGCAGCACTAGCTCGTTGCGTACCGCAGAATAGAACTCGGTCGCCAATCGCGAGTGTGGTGGAGGTGTCAGGTACCAGTGATGGATGGTTATTCCTAACGAGTAAAATAGGTACTAGGTGCAAATTTTCTTCACGATTGAAAGGGCTTTGCATAATGTCTTGCAACTTGACCGTAGCACCTTCACTTAAGTGCGTATGTATTGCTGGTGCATTTATCTCGTCTAAGGTAATTGCCCATGTTTCTGGTACACGGTCCCCAACGGTGTCAATTAGGTTGCTAACGAGCTTGTTTGCCCATTGATTGTTTTGTTTACGTACTAATGTTAAAAACTCAGCTAAGAGTGGTGAAATCATATGGGCTAAACACTCATGCGCAATAATATCGGTTGGCTGCATGGTAATGTCAGCATTAAACTCTTGAAATAAGGGGTGGTTCTGCCGGTTATTTTTACGAATTACAAAAAACAATTTTGGGTTAAGCTCGTAAGCTGTCATGACAATAGATAAGTTATTAATATCATTGTCGGTACCAGCAACGATACCTGCGGCATTTTTAATGCCGGCTTCCGTTAATGTTTTTGCTTCTGTGCCACTGCCTACAACACATTGCTCACATTCTGTTAGGTCTGGCATTGCTTCAACAATGGTGAGTTTTAGGTGTTCACGCTGTAGATTTTCTACAACTGACTTGCCAAAGCGTCCATAGCCGCAGACTATCCATTGCCCTCTAGGCGGGTTTTTAGGTGGTGTCAATATTTCACCTGGTACGCCTGTAAGCCACTCATGTAAATGGTAGGTGCTAAGTGCATGTACACGCATCGCGAGCTGATCACCAAATAGGCTGTATGGGTTAATGACGAGGTCTGTACCAAATGAGGCCATATTAGCCGCAATATCCTCACGCTCTGCCCGTGCAATTACTTGAATATTAGGATTGATGAGTTTTACTGCAATGGCAACGGCAAGATTGACATTGTCATTATTGGTCAGGGTAACGACACCGTTACATAAAGGATGGTTAATACCTGCTTTAATTAGATTTTCAGGTGATTTGGCATCTGCACATAGGGACAGAATGTTATTTTTGGTATCGGAAAGTGCTAGCTCATTTAAACGTTCCTGCTTTTGTTCAACAATAATGACGCGCTTACCTTTTTCATCTAATATTTTAGCTAATAAGCTTGCTGATTGACCATAACTACACAAAATATAAAAAGGTTCGTTTAATTTACTTACGTTATTTGCAAAGCGCTCTTCTGCAATTGATTGGCGGAGATTTGTATCTTGAAGCAGGGTGATAATTTTACCAACGGCATAAAACCATGGGATAACAGTGAAATAGATGGAAAAAGTCATCCATATACGTTGTGCTTGACTGTAGGGGTAGGGTATTTCGCCAAAGCCAATAGTGGTCGCGGTGTAGCTGATGACATAAAAAGCTTCAAAGATGCTCATATGCCACAGGTTGCCGTTATCGTCGACACCTGGCATTAGCGTTAGGCCTAAAGTCGCAATGGCAAAACTAACGATGATTAAGATCAGTGGTCGCCTTAAGCGACGCAGAATCATAAAGAGAATGCTATTCATATTTGAATATGGCTTTTTTTACGGTGTTATGTTTTATACTGGTTATATGATGGTAAGTGTAAGGCTAACGTCTTTGGCTAAGTGTTTCAGAAATCAGCAAGACAACCGATACAAAGTTAGCCATGAGCGCACCGCCCGAGAGTGAGACAATGTAGACCATTAAGCTAGCTTCATGCATTTGACCATCCAGTGCAGCCCATAAAATAGCAGCAGTAATGAGCTGCAAATCTGCGGCAAGGCTTGTTGACAATAAAATTGCACCAACTTGTGTACGATCACCAAACTTAAGGACGGTAGCAATTAGGCTCACGATAATAGCGACATATAGTTCATAAACATGGTGATGATTTGGGTTATCTATGTCACCAAGAAAGAAACCAAAATTAAGTGTCATTGCTAAAACAATAAAGAAACCAAAAACAACTTTTTCTAAATTCATGTTATATCCACCAGTAGTAAGCTCAGTATTGAGTAATAATAAAGTAACATAAGAAGTATTTTGCGCGCTATATTATATAACTTCAATAGATAATTAACAGTATGAATAATAAATCTTTACCACCTGCCATTTTTTTGATGGGCCCTACTGCTAGCGGCAAAACAGCTGTTGCTGTTGCGTTATTAAAGCAATTGCCTATTGAACTCATTAGTGTGGACTCTGCGCTTGTATATCGCGATATGGATATTGGTACAGCCAAGCCTGATGCAGCGACGCTCATGATGGCACCTCATCATTTAATCGACATTTTGCCGCCAACAGCTGTATATTCTGCTGCAAACTTTAGAAATGATGCTTTGCAGTTGATGGCAGATATTACAAAACGAGGTAAAGTGCCAGTACTGGTTGGCGGTACGATGTTGTATTTTAAAGCGCTTGAGGGTGGTTTAAGTGGTTTACCAGAAGCGAGTCGAAATGTGCGCGCTCAATTAGATGCGGAGGCTGAAAAAGCTGGCTGGCCAGCGATGCATAAGAAGCTTACTAGCATAGACCCAGAAACTGCAGCGCGACTAATGCCGAATGATATGCAGCGTATTCAGCGTGCATTGGAAGTGTATGAGATAACAGGCGAAACAATGACCAGCCTATTTGCTAAGCAAGTTGCTGCTACTCTACCTTACCAGTTGTTAAAAATTGCTTTAGTACCTAGTGATCGCGAAGTATTGCATGCACGTATTGAATCTCGCTTTGAAGCGATGTTAGCACTAGGTTTTTTAGAAGAGGTGAGGCGCTTGCTAGCAAAATATCCAAGTTTGACTGTAGAATCGACTTCTATGCGATGTGTTGGCTATCGGCAAGCGCTAGCGCATTTATCTGGGCAATACACTATAGAAACATTACGGGATAAGGGTGTTTTTGCCACACGACAATTAGCAAAGCGCCAGCTTACATGGCTACGTGGTACACATGATAAAGTAGAGGTGGATTGTTTGGCAGCTGATATGCCTGCAACCGTATTGACATTAATTAAGCCATTTTTGTAAAGATTGTTTTTGTAAGGGCTTTTTATAGAGATCAATAAATGAAAAAATTTATTAAAGAAAATATAATGTTAAATTATATATAATAAATATATAAAATCAATTAGTTAATGCTATTTATTAATGTTATTTATAATAGTTTATTGTGTTTAAAAGATAGAAAAAGCCAGTGCAAAATACGCACGCACTGGCTAACATTGCTTGTTTCTAAATTATCGCTTTAAATTTTACCGTCTAAACCCATTTGGTAATATTTATGTGTAATTTTATCTTGGTTCTCTAATAGCCAGTCAATGCTTGGTTCGTTTGACATGGCTTTTTTAATCGCTAATGTTGTTGCTTTACGATGGATATCAAACAAGGCTTTATGATCTAGCTTGTCATCTGTTACAACACTTGGGTTTAACCAAACTGAAACAATAATACCTAAATCATTGGCTTTTTCTTTAGGGATGTAACCTTCGCGAACAGCATCTAAAACACCATTAGCAATAGCGCCTTGTACAGTACCCATAAATATGTTTGTGTAAGCGGTATTTTTAACCGTAACTTTACTGACCATTAATGTCGCAGGGCGAACCTGGATGTCAGTATTCATAATAGCTAATACTTTTGAATGGCCTTGTGATTGATTTGCTAATTGGTTAGCAAATGCAACACCCATAGGCCCATCCATTTCACCGATGGCGACTTCTGGTTCAGCAGCAGTGCCTGCAGGCCCTCCTGCAACTAAAGCTTCACCGACACGCATTACGATTTTATCACTCATTTTTTTCTCCTAATATTGAACTGCTAAAAGTTAACTATTCGATTGGTAGCTTCCATACATTCATCAAATGGCGCTACCAGAGCCATTCGTATAAAATTTTGACCAGGGTTTACTTCATGTGCTTCGCGCGCTAAAAAACTGCCAGGCAATACCGTAATGTTCAAATCGCGATAAAGACTGATTGCTAGTTCAGTATCGGGCTGTTTAGTATCGATCCAAAGGTAAAAAGCCGCATCAGGCATCTCAACATGCCATTTTTTTTGTAAAGCAGGTACGGCAGCCTTGAATTTTTCAGTATAAAGCTTACGGTTTTCTATCACGTGCGCTTCATCATTCCAAGCGACAACGCTGGCAGATTGTACAGCAGGGTTCATTGCGCAGCCGTGATAGGTGCGATACAGCAGAAACTTTTTAATGATGTCAGCATCACCTGCAACAAAGCCCGAACGCATACCAGGTACATTAGAGCGTTTAGATAATGAGCTAAAAATCACGAGTCTAGTATAATCGCGGCCTAGTTGGTGCGCAGCTTGTAAGGCGCCTAACGGCGGGGTTGTTTTATCAAAAAAAAATTTTGTATAAA
>WASW01060564.1_pt1 | contig 37557 bp, 29 predicted proteins | sample 5698521 | NCBI WGS metagenome assembly WASW01 (sample SAMN11175560, study PRJNA528189) | sponge metagenome | isolation source: marine sponge | host: Leucetta | place: Antarctica: Western Antarctic Peninsula, King George Island | collected 2013-01
AATGATGTGTGTGTGGATGCCCCCTTCGGCATAGAATCGCATGCGCTCCTGGCATTCTTCTTGAGAGCCGATAATGGCTATTTTGTCGATCAACTCATCAGTGAGGGCGCCTCCGGTTTTTGCGCGATTTTTTTGTGACCAACCTTCGTTGATGGTGTTGGCCGCTTCCTGGTAACCAGCCCAGGCTAAAAATTTATTGTAAACGGGAGTGGCGTAATAGGGAGCAAAATTCGCTCGAAACATATTTCTCGCGCGCTCTTTATTTTCCGTCACGACCACTTGATGGCGACAGACGATTTCTCTCTCATCTTTGGTTTTTCCTGCTCGTTCAGCTCCAATCGCAATGTGTGCCATCATCTTAGGCAAAGCGTCTCCTGGGAATAAATTTAAAATCACCCCATCGCCAACTTCCGCGGCCATTTCTAACATTTTAGGCCGAAGAGCTGCCAGATAGATGGGTTGAGAATCAGGCTCCAAAGGCAACTGTCTGTAGCCTTTGCTCCGCACGGTGATTCCTTGAAAATCCGATTTCTCTCCAGTCAACATGCTTCTCACCAGTAGCGCGGTTTCCTTGACGCGGGTGAGGGGTTTCTCAAAGGCCAGTCCATTCCAGCCTTCCATCATTGTATGACTGGAAGACCCTAACCCCAAAATAAAGCGGCCATTTGAAATTTTATTGAGGACATGGGTTGTTGAAGCCAGCACAGCCGGGGTGCGGGTGAATACTGGAATGATGGCCGTTCCAATCCGCACTTTTTCAGTTCTTTCGGCGATGGCGACTGCCGTGGTCAAAGCGTCTATCCCGGAACTGTCAGCAAACCAAAGATCGTCAAAACCTCGTTCTTCAGCCCAAACAGCTTGAGACAAAGTCGCTTCCAACCCCTTGGGATGGGGGAGCGTTAATGCTATTCTAAGTGGAATGGTCATGATGGTGATCCTTTGTTTATGGGGGTTTGATTCAAAAAAAAAATTAGTAATTGATGGTCTGAAAGCAAAATAATGAAAATTTATCTTTCCACTGTCCGCATCTTTTTTCAGTTAGTTTTTGGTGAGAAAAGTACCAAGAAAAGAGCCTACCTGTCAAGGCGAAGCTGCCTGCTGGCTCTCTTGTCAAAATGAACTTGAACGGGAATCGAGCACAGATTTTTACTTGTGACTAATCAAACAAACGCCTACACTGCCACCTCAGCAAATGACGCGATCCTCTCCACGAACGACTGGCCACACACGTATAAAATCCAAAGTGTGACGCTCAAAACCCACTCATTGAAATGAAAAAAAACGTCTCTTCTGAAACCAAGACGCTCCTGACCAGTGATTATATTTCTGAGCGGGGCAAGCGGGAATTTTGGTTTTTGACGATTGCTACTTTTTTATGCAGCCTCCCGCGAGCTATGTTTGCCATGCTTTCGGTGATTTTAGCCAGTCAAAATACACCCAATGATCAAATCGGTTTGATTTTGGCTTCACCAATCCTGCCAACCTTAGCCAGTTTGCTGGTTTCAGGGATTCTCGTCGCAACCTATGGGCCAAGGCGCGTGATTTTAGGGGGGGTCGCAATCATGATCCTCAGTCTTTTAAGTCTGGAATGGACGATTCACTCCAGTCTTGGCGCAGCCGTTTCCTTGATTTGTTTTGGTGCTGGGTTCGGGAGTTACATGCCGGCGGCTGTGATTTACGCCAAGAGCCGTTTGAGCAAACGCCGCCTGGTTTATCTCTTTGGGATTTTTTCGAGCATGTTTCCCATTCCCAATCTGATCGGGCCCGCTTTAGCGGAAATGTACTTGGATCAATTTGGTGTGTCGTTGTTTTTTGTTTTTGCCGCGCTCCCTGTTTTGTTGGGATTCGGGATTACTATTTTCTTGAGTGATAGCAAACCTGAAACTGCTTCAGGGGTCGCGACTAGCTATCTAAAGCTCCTTTTTTCTCCCAATCTCCGGATTCCTTTTGCCGGAATTTTCACGATTGGCTTGCTCTTTGGGCTGATCCCTTCTTTCATGGCATTGCTTCTGAAAGAAAATCGGATCCCCGTCTCTTATTTTTTTACGAGCTTCACCACAGCAATGCTCATCACACGCTTTATCCTCATGCGCTATATCCATTATGTACGCAGAGATCTTCTTTTCATTGCGGGGGTCGGGTTAGAAAGCATTGCGTATCTCGTGCTTTCGACAGAAATTTCAATAATGCTGGTGGTTTTGATGGGAATCTTATTTGGATTCGGGCACAGCACGGCTTATCCGACTTTGAGCATCTGGTGCTCAGATCAATTCTCTCCTCAAGATCGCGGACGCCCGATTGCGCTTTTCAATACGATGTTTCTTTCTGGAATCTACTTGATGCCCCTGATCGGCGGGGTTTTCATTGAAAATTTTGGACTGCAACGACTGCCAGCCTTTCTTTCTTTATTTGGCTTTTTTTTCATGGGGGTGATGCTGGTTGCTTTGTTCAAACAGGGGGACTTGAGTAAACAAAAAACTCAGGGAACAAAATAAACATTATGTTGCTGGGAGGATTGAACTTCTCTGAATCCTATTATATTCGATCTCAATCATTTTTGGATCATAGCCTCGTTCGAGTCTACGGACAATAAAATGGCCTCTTGCCATATCTTGAAAATGATCCATGAAAATGAGGTTTATTGAAGCACCTCCGATTGCTCCTACAATTGGTATCGCCGAAGCAGCCGCCTTTTCAGTGACAGTGACTCCAAACCTGGAGGCAATGGTTGTGATGAGCTTTATAACAACGGGAGCACCTTCTTTGACAGCGTTTGCCAGTAACGCTCTAATTGCGTAATAACCAGAGTCAGCAGCATCATCGGCTTGAGCTTTTCCACCAAGCGCAAAGACTGCGAGACAGGCGAGTTTGGTTTCAGGAGAAGCAATGGCTTCCCCTTCGCTACGGGCAATATCAGCGATTGATCGCAACATAATGCCTGTTGTGAGTGGAAGTTCGATGGCGAGGGCCGGAAGACCAAAAAAACCTCCTACCGCTCCGGTTGCTGTAGCCAAAACTTTGTGTAAAGTGTTTGCGGTTTTTTTTCCTGTACCATTCCCATTCATCGACTTTACTACCAGTCTCAAAGCCTTCTCAATGGATATTTTAGCGATTTCCCCGACACTGTTAGACTGCTTCTTTGGGAGTATATCAATAAATTTTTCAATTGGTATTCCAAGGTAATCGGTGATCCTTGCGGCAAACCCTGGATTCTCCAAGACCCTCACCGCATTTTCTAATGTTTGGTAATCTTGTTCGCTTAAAGATGATGCTCGCTTTTGGTTTTCCATTTTTAATACTCCATATAATGATTTTAATTTGAGGAGGTTGATGTCTTTACCCCACTCCATATAATGATTTTAATTTGAGGAGGTTGATGTCTTTGCGGATTTCCAATTCCGAGCGCCATCCTTCTCAAAAAATTTATTGATAACGGCTTGTTCTATATCAATCTCAAACGTATTGGCCAATGCCGTCAGAAGGACGAAGGTATCCGCGATTTCGTCCTGCAATCGTTCTCGACTAAATTCATCATAATTTTGTGACCAAAGCCTTTTGAGTTCTGAGGCGATTTCTCCGACTTCTTCAGACAGGAGGAGATGGATTTTAATCGGATCGGTTACAAATCCTCGTTTGGTTCGGGTTTCGGATATTTTTTTTTGGAGTTCAGCAAATGTCATTTCGTAAGTCCAAATGAATGATGAAAAATTATTTTTTGAAGACTGGCAACACCTCCTCAATATAAACCTCAAAAGCGTCCCAATCGAGGGGAGGGCGAAAAGTGATATTGAGCCCTTGGATGCCAGCATCGACGTATTGCCCAATCCGATCGACGACTTGTTGCGGAGAACCCATCAGTGCGCCCTCTCCCATCAATCCGGGGGTGGTGTCTTGCGCAACTGCGTCAGTATGGCTGGTCCCCATCCTGAATCCGACGTTGATACTGGTTGCGAATTCGGCAAAATCTCGCCCAATTTTGTCACATTCGATTTCGAGTTGTTTGAGTCGGTTTTTGACATCTGCTGGACTCAAATAAGGCATGTTGAAGCCATCCGCGTATTTTGCGGCAATGCGTGGAGTGCGCACTTTTCCTCGCCCTCCGACCCAAAGACGCAGCTTCGGATTGTAGGGTTTGGGGCTGGCAACAGCGCCCTGAATGTCATAATATGCCCCTTTGAAATTGGTGACGGGTTCCCGAAATAAAGAACGGATGATGGCTAAGGTTTCCTCCAGCTGATCCAGTCGTTTGCCGATGGGAGGAAAATCATAACCGAAATCTTGAAACTCTTCCTCAAACCAGCCGGCACCGACACCAATTTCTGCACGTCCTTCTGAAATATGATCAATCGTGATGGCGGCTTTGGCCAACATCCCTGGATTACGAAACAGCGAACAAAAAACGAGGCAACCGACACGGACATTTTTGGTGAGGGCGGCAAGCGCCGTCATGGCGGCCACTCCTTCAAAACAAGGGTTTTCTCGTGAGGTCAATGGATTGGCATAAAAATGATCCCAGACCGAGATCCAGTCAAAACCTGCGTCATCGGCTCGTTGCCAAATCCGCTTCAGTTCTGCGATGGAAAGGTTTTGGGGGCCGGTGTGAATTCCGAGTTTGAAGCTCATGGTTCCTCCTTCGTTGGTTCAAGTTTTCATTCAAATCTGTGCGTTGTGATGGCACTTGAATGAGATCTGTTGATGAATGTCAATGCGGTGATTCCGCGTGTCTCGTTCGACTTTTGCGACTCTGATTCTGTAATCCTGAAATAATACGTCGCATCTTTTTCCTGGGCAGTCTTGTGGTCGAGATGATGACGCCCTCTGATCACGGCGGCTTCGTCTTTCCAGAATGTCCCCAAGGGAAGGTTTCAACGCAGAATTGATATTATTTCATGCCAGAGCGGCCTCTGCAAAACCTACTGATTTGTAACGATTTAAACAAGGTTTTCTGTGCCTTTCATCACTCGCATCAGATTGGTCTCAGCAATCCTCATTTTTAATTCAACCACTCTTCAATCAAAAAAAACGTGACGACTGAGAGGAGGAGAAGGATCACGCCTACGGCGGAAGCGTAGGAAAATCGGTAGCTCGCAATGGCACGGTATATTTCTAGCGGGAGGGTTTGTAAGGATTGGTCGGCAATCATCAGAGTGGAATTTAGCTCCCCCAACGATAAAGCAAAGGTGAAGAAAAATCCAATGATCAGCGTTTGTTTTAACCAGGGGAACAGAATCATTTGATAGTATTCGAGGAGGGTTCGGCCTAGGGATTGTGAGACCAGCGGCCAGACAGGAGGCACGGAATCGAGGACCGGCAAGGCGACCCGAATCCAATAAGGAAACGTTAAAATGGCGTGAATGACAATTAAAATGAGGCTGAGCGGAACCCGGTCAATGAGGTGATTCTGGAAAAACACGAACCAAACCACGCCAAAGATAACGGTCGATATTCCGACTGGCAAAAGGGCAATGACTTCCCAGAATTTTCGGCTCCAACCTTGTTTTTGATGAATCAATGAGGCCATCCCCAAGCCGAGTAATGAAGACAAACAAGCGCTGCCTATCCCGATCTTCAGAGAATTCCACAAAGAAAAGAGAAACGTATTTTCCTCGTTCATTTCAAATAAAAGTTTGTACCATTTCAGGGTAAAATGCCATTGATTGTTTTCATAAGCACGGAAAGAATCGAAAATAATGGTCAGCAAGGGGCCAAAGGCAAATCCGACAATGAGGAACAACCAAACGCATGAGAATAAGGCGACTCGTGAGCCAAGTTTTAATTCTTGAAACAGGTGTTTTTTTGAACGAATCGTCTGGCCAATTGGATTTTCCGCTTTTTTGAACAAAGAAAATAAAAAAAACATACTGATCAAGAGTTGCAGAAGTGCCAGAGACGCGGCCCCATTGAAATCCAGTTCGATCCTGGCCAATTGATAAATCAAGACTTCCATATTGGTATAACGCACCCCTCCTCCCAAAACGAGGATGATGGCAAAACTATTCAAACAGAGAAGAAAAATGAGCACAAACGCAGACAAGATGGCAGAGAAAAGCAAAGGAAGATGGATTTTATAGAGGATTTCTAAACGACTCACTCCCAAGGATTGGGCGACTAAGTTATATTGCGGCGAGAGGCGTTCCCAGGCATCCCCAATGGTTTTCATGGCAATCGGGAAATTATAAAACACATGGGCTAAGAAAATCCCTTGGAGCGAATAAAGGAATTGAAATGGCGGCTCCTCCAGCCCAAAAATCCACTGCACCGTCTGATTGACAAACCCATTGTTGCCAAAAAAAAGAATGATCCCCAACACTACCAAAATGGAAGGCAGGATGAAAGGAAGATAGGAGAGGACCCGAAAAACCCGCTTCCCTGGAAAATCATAATGGCTCAAAATCCAAGCGCCTGGAAACCCGACAAGGATGGCAAAAATCGCGCTCCCGATGGCTTGGTAGAAGGAAAACCAGATGACTTGCAGGTTCCAGGAATCTCTCAGAAAACTGGACAAATAGAGCCAGTCCAGTAAATTTTCTTCCGGATTGAATGGGTTTTTACTGATGAAAAAATTGATTAAAGGAAAGTAAAAACCCAGTAAAAGAAAGAGGAGGATCGCCCTTTGAAACAGAGTCAGTTGCCAAGCCCTCTTGCCCATGTTTTTAACCAGGATTTATTTTTTTCTAAGATATTGGATGAATCCAATTGCTGGATCGCCTTGGGTTGAATGGCCAATCTAAAAGATGCGGGCAAGGGTTGATATTGAATCACTGGAAACATCCAATTCGTCAAAGGAATGGCTTCTTGAAAACCGGGCGAAAGCATGAAATCGATAAACTGTTTGGCCCGCTCCAGATGTGGGGTTCCTTTGACAATCCCAGCCCCCTCAACTTGAGGGTAATGTCCTTCAGTGAAGACCGTGGCTCGATACCGTTCGGTTTTTTCATATTCCAAATGATAGGCGGGGCTAGTGGCATAACTCAACACAATCGGCGTTTCGCCTTTGGTGAACATGCCGTAGGCCGCAGACCACCCGGAAGTGATCGCCAGCAAATTCGGCTGCAATTGTTTCCAATAATCCATGTAGCCTTCTTCCCCATAAACCGCAAGAGTCCAATGGAGAAAGGATAGCCCTGGTGAAGAGGTTCTGGGGTCTGGGATGACGATTTTCTTCTTATATTCTTCTTTCAACAAATCCTGCAAACTTTGCGGTGGCGTTGAAATTTTTTCAGAATCATAGATGAATGCAATGTAGCCAAAGTCAAAGGGGGTGACCCGGTGTTCTTGATCCAAAAGATGCGCTTTGGAGACCTTTTCCAATAAGGGCGATTGATAGGATAGAAAAATATCGGATGAGATGGCTTTGCTCAATTCGCTATCACTGATGCCTAGAAAAATATCAGCTTTGGGGTTTTTCTTTTCTAGAATAACGCGATTGAGCATCGTACCAGAATCACCCAAGGCAACGATAGTGAGTTTACATTGACACTGCTCTTCAAAGCGTTTGAACACAATCGGGCCGGGTCCCCATTTGCTATTGAAGGAATCGTAAGTATAGATAGTGAGATCAGCCGCAAGAAGCTGACCGGTGAAAGCGCATCCTAACGCTATCCACAAGAGGCTTATTTTTTTTAACATGAGCTTACTCCGAATTGGTGGGGTGATAAAATACTAGAAACAAAATTCGGAGGGGGAAAAATAGGAGAGAAATGAAGAGCGGATTTAATGAATCCCAGATCAACAATGGCTTTCGTGTTTCCTACGCTGGTACTAACCAGATCAGGTTCCAAGGGTTTTTTCTCAGAAAAAGTTCAGTGGCTTTTCCACCCCCAACGAACAGAGAATAACATAGGACGATTATCCCCATTTGTCAAACCTCTCTTTTAAATTTCTAAAATTCCAGGAATTGCGCCGCAGTTTGTCGTTTTTAAAATCTGTTGACTGGTCTTTTGATTATGCTACCTTATCAAAAAAGAGGATGGTCCCGAAAACGTTTTTTCTTCCTTTGTCACTGATGTATCACCTGCTCTCCAACTCCTTTAAAATTTGATTTCTATTATGAAAAACCGAAGGATCTTGCTTTGCGGATGGCTTGTTTTGTGGGGGGGGATTGCTCCGGCAGTCGGGGCGGATTTCATCCGTTGTGCTTCAACGACAAGCACTCAGAATTCGGGTTTATTTGACCATATTCTGCCCCGCTTTAAAACGAAAACAGGCATCAAAGTTCAGATCCTTGCCGTGGGAACTGGTGCGGCACTCGAAATTGGCAAACGAGGTGATGTCGATCTAGTGTTTGTCCATGCCAAAAACGATGAACTGAAAATGGTGGAAGCCGGTTGGTTTACAAATCGTCAGGATGTCATGTACAATCAGTTTGTCCTGGTCGGACCTCCCGGTGATCCCGCTGGGGTAAAGCAAGAAACTTCTGTGATTGGCGTACTGAAAAGAATCATGGAGAAGCAGAGCTTGTTTATTTCTAGAGGAGATGATTCGGGCACTCATAAAAAAGAAAAGAGCTTGTGGGCGGCGATGGGAGCCGTGCCCAAACCAGGAGAATGGTATTTGGAAGTGGGGCAAGGGATGGCCAAAACGCTCCGAATCGCCGCCAATAAAACCGCCTACGCTTTGACTGATAAAGGGACTTTTTTTTCTCTAGCCGATCAGGATTCTCTGGGGCTTTCCATTGTCTTTGAAGGCGATCCTCTCCTTTTCAATCAATACGGCGTGATGGCGGTCAATCCCAAAAAACACACTCACATCAAATTCAAAAAGGCATTGATTTTTATTGATTGGCTGGTCTCAAAGGAGGGGCAAAAGGCCATTGCTTCTTTTAAAGACAACTTGGGCAATCCCGTCTTCTTTCCCAATGCGATCCAGGCAATGGGAAATTGATTTTTCAAGAATTCCCATTCCCTGGCGTTTGAGAAGCCCCTCTGATCATTCTCGAATTCAGAAAATATGAACTTTTTACAGGATTCGTTTTTTAAGGCGTTCTCTCTGATTGTCTCCTTCGACGCTGAGTTGTTTGAAATCATTTGGCTTTCGCTGAAAGTTTCAGGAATCGCGATGATTGTGGCGATCATCGCCGCGGCCGGGTTGATATTTTTACTGGACTTTCGAAATTTCCCAGGGAAAACGCTCTTAATCACGCTGATCAACACATTGATGAGCCTGCCTCCGGTCGTGGTTGGGTTATCGCTTTATTTATTACTCTCTCGTTCCGGCCCGCTTGGGCTTTTAGATTTGTTATATACCCCCACCGCGATGATCTTCGCTCAGGCGATTCTGGCGACCCCGATTATTGCTGGCTTGAGCCATGCGGCGATTGCTTCTGCCGATCCGTCGATTCGATTCGCGGCGTTGAGTCTGGGAGCGACGGATGTCCAAGCGACATTGCGAATCGTGCTAGAGTTGCGATACACAATGCTGACCTCGGTTGTGGCGGGGCTTGGCAGAATCCTGTCTGAAGTCGGAGCGGTGTTAATAGTCGGTGGGAATATCGCTGGATACACACGAGTGATGACCACCAGTATCGTCATGGAAGCGGACAAGGGGGATTTTGAGTTAGCCGTTGCCCTCGGCATCATTTTGCTCCTGATTGCGTTTGCGATCAATGGGGTGTTGCGTTTTTTACAAAAGAAAACCTAAGCCTGATTGGACGATGGTCGAAAAAATCCACGGACTCAATTTGCAGAAACAATATGCGGGAAATACAGTCCTTGCCTGCTCCTTGGAAATTCATCGGGAAGGTATTTTTTCAATTATTGGACCGAATGGAAGCGGAAAATCGACCCTGTTGCGGATCCTCAGCCTGCTCGAAAAACCCGATGCGGGGGAGGTGAGGGTCTCTGTCCAGTCTGAAACTTTGGTGAACCCTTTCGATAATTTGAATTTGCGCCGGAAAATCGTTTTAGTGTCTTCCCATTCAAGATTGTTCCATGATACCGTGTTCAATAATGTCGGTTACGGATTAAAATTGCGGAAAGAAAATCGAGCAAAGCTGAGAGAAAAAGTCGAGGCTGCCGTCACAATGGTTGGCTTGCAAGAAAAAATCGCAATGATGACTTCAACCCTCTCTTCCGGGGAACAGCAACGCACCGCAATCGCCCGTGCTTTGGTGCTTGATCCCGATGCGCTTTTTTTAGATGAACCGACCGTTTCTCTGGATCCGGAAAATACGAAGTTGATCGAAAAGCAGGTGTTGAGCTGGAATAAAAATAATGGAAAAATATTGGTGCTTGTCACCCACAACCTCTTTCAGGCGAGAACACTTTCTGACTTTGTGATTTTTATGTACCAAGGAAAGGTTGTCGAGTTGACGAAAACGAGCGTTTTTTTCAACAAACCGCAAACAGAATTGGGCAGAAAATTTATTTCAGGAGAAATTTATTGACGCCGCTTGAGAAAAACCCCTTGAAACCATCGAACAAAATGGCTGAGAAGATTGATATCCGCATGAAAGGATTTCAAAAGAGAATATCCGTAGAAGCCTTTTATGCTTTGATTGATAGCAAGGCGGTCATCAATCCTGCTGAAATGATCCCTGTGACGGAATGCTATGATCGGATTCTGGCAGAAACCTTGTTTTCTCCAAGCAATGTTCCTAATTTCAACCGTTCGGCAATGGATGGTTATGCGGTCAAAGGGGAAGAGACTTTCGGCGCGAGTAATTATAATCCAATTTCTTTTAAAATTCGAGGGCGGGTCACTCCTGGACAGAGATTTGACGGAGAGCTTCAAAAAGGAGAAACGCTGCAAATCATGACAGGCGCTCCTTTGCCCAAAGGTGCGGATGCCGTTTTGATGGCCGAGTATGCCGAACAGGTTGGAGAGCAAATGCAGGCATTGGAAGCCGTCGCTCCTGGTAAACATATTGGCACGATTGGTGAAGATATCCAAACAGGGGAAACCCTCTTTTCAAAAGGGCGTAGGATCCGTCCTCAAGATTCAGCAGTGCTGGCTTCTGTGGGAATTAGCGCCGTGCCCGTGGTCAGAAAACCGACCATAGATTTGTTAATTACGGGGGATGAGCTTCTCAAACCGGGGGAGACTCCCGCAGGCGTAAAAATTGTAGATTCTAATTCCGTTCTCTTGCGTCACTGCATCAAGCGTGATGGGGGCATTGTCTCGAATATCCGTCATCTTCCCGATGAACGTGATTTGATTCAAAAAACACTGCTCGCTTCTCATGCCGATATCGTTTGTATTTCCGGAGGAACGGCAGTTGGGGTGGAAGATTTTGCGCCAATACTTGTCCAGGAATTGGGAGAATTATTAGTGCATGGGGTTTCCATACGTCCGGCTTCCCCGACGGGGTTTGGTGTGATCAACAGGCGGTTGATTTTTCTCTTGCCTGGCAATCCTGTTTCTTGTTTATCGGCCTATGATTTTTTTGTAGCACGAGCTTTGCGGATTTTGGGAGGCAGGCATTTGCAATGGCCTTACCGTCAAATTTCCTTAAAACTAGGCACCAACATTTCCTCTCAAACAGGACGAGTGGATTATGTCCGAATTCAAATTAAGGACAAACGCGCATTTTTGATTGCGACGAGTGGGGCCGCGATTCTTTCTTCCACCACAAAAGCCGATGGCTTTCTTGTCATTCCAGAAGCCTCAGAAGGCTACGCCGAAGGAAAAACAGTCGATATTTGGCTCTATGACCAGTGATTATTTTGCTTGCGGCAGTAGCATAAAAATAGCCATTCAATCAATCTTTCAAAAAGGAGGCAGCGGAGATGGAAAATATCTCAAAGGTCTATCGCACGAGTTTGACACCATTGAGCTTTTTAGAGCGCAGTGCCCTGGTTTTTGCGGAAAAAACAGCGGTGATTCATGGCGACAAACGATACAATTATCGTGAATTCTCAGAACGTGTCAATCGCCTCACGTCCGCCCTGAAAAACAGGGGGCTAAAACCAGGAGAGCGAGTGGCTTTTTTTTGTCCGAATATTCCCCCGATGCTCGAAGCTCATTTTGGAGTGCTGCGGGCTGGAGCGATTCTCGTCCCGATCAATATCCGCCTTTCTTCCAAAGAAGTCGCCTTCATCCTAAACCATTCTGGCGCGAGTTTCCTGTTTGTGGATACCGAGCTGGCTCCTGTGATTGAACCGGTTCTCAATGAACTGGAAACCGTCAAACACATCATCAATATTGCAGACCTTCCAGACCTCAAATTGTTAGAGGGCGAAGAATACGAACGTTTTCTGGAATCCGGAAGTCCGGAGCCGTGTCCTTTCGATTTGAAAGATGAAGAAGGCACGATTTGTATCAATTATACCAGTGGCACGACTGGCAATCCCAAAGGCGTGATGTACACCCACCGGGGCGCATATCTGAACTCCCTTGGAGAAGAGTTGACGAGCGGATTCACTGAGAAAACGGTTTATTTGTGGACACTGCCCATGTTTCATTGCAACGGATGGTGTTGCACTTGGGGGGTGACCGGGGTTGGCGGAACCCATGTTTGTGTGCGTAAAGTTGAGCCAGGGGTGATTTGGGATTTAATCGCTCAGGAAGGTGTCACGCATTTCAATGGCGCTCCGGTGGTGCTCACGTCTCTGCTGAATGCTCCTCAATGCCCGCAATCTTTAAAAATTCCAATCACGATCACCACTGCCGGCGCGCCTCCTTCGCCAACTTTGATTGAGCAAGTCCGCGGGCTTGGGGCAAAAGTGGTTCATGTGTATGGGCTGACAGAAACTTATGGCCCGCATACCGTCTGTGTGGAGCAAGCCGCTTGGGCTAATTTGGAAGCCCAGGAACAAGCCACTCTTTTTGCGCAGCAAGGGGTTTCTTATTTGATTGCCGATCCGGTGCGGGTGGTCGATAAAAATATGAACGATGTCCCGGCTGATGGCAAAACTCTCGGAGAAGTGACCATGCGGGGCAACAACGTCATGAAGGGGTATTATAACAATCCCGAAAAAACCGCGGAATCTTTCGAGGGGGGCTGGTTTCACAGCGGGGATGTCGGGGTGATGCACCCGGATGGTTATATTGAATTAAAAGATCGCGGCAAGGATGTCATCATCACCGGAGGGGAAAACGTTTCTTCCATCGAAGTCGAGCAAGTGATTGACCGAAACCCTGCGGTGCTAGAAGTGGCGGTCGTGGGAATTCCTGATAAAAAATGGGGAGAAACCATCAAAGCCTTTGTTTGTTTGAAAGAAGGGGCGCAACTCAGCGAACAAGAATTGATTGATTTCTGTCGGGAGCAAATTGCCCATTTTAAATGCCCCAGAGTTGTTGAATTTACGGAACTGCCTAAAACCGGAACCGGCAAAATCCAAAAATTTGTCTTACGTGAAAAAGAGTGGGCTGGGCACGCGAGCAGAATCCATTAAGGGCCGCTATTGCCGGGAAAATTATTTTGCGGAGATTCTCAGATTCTCTGTAACATTTATTTGCTATGCTTGAGCGCATTGCCGGATTCTTATAAATCGCAGTGGATTCGTGCGATGATGGCATCGAAATCGACACCAGCAGGCAAGGTGCCATAGGCCCCGCTCCAACGAGATCCAAGACGTGAGGCGCAGAACGCATCGGCTGAGGCGGCCGGAGCGTATTGCACTAACAGCGCACCCTGGAGGGCGACGGTCATCATTTCCGTGATGCTTCTGGCACGCAGTTCCAAGTCTTGACGGTCGGCAAGTTCATCTTTGAGGGTATTGATGGTCTTGTCTAGCGCGGTATTGCCCCCCGTGCCTTGTCCAATTCAGCCAGGAACGCGGGAATAACAGCTTTTTCTCGGAACATGGCACGCAACACGTCCAAACAAATAATGTTGCCTGAACCTTCCCAGATGCTGTTGAGAGGTGCCTCACGATAGAGGCGAGGCATCATCGAATCTTCGATGTAACCAGGGCCACCAAGGCATTCCAGTGCCTCGAAAGTGTGCCCTGACGCACGCTTACAAATCCAGTATTTACCGAGAGCGGTGCCAAGACGAGCCAGTGCTTTTGCGCTTTCATCTTGAACGGCTTCGTCCATAGCCCGACCAATCCGTAAGGTCAAAGCCAGTGCCGCTTCCGCTTCAATCGCCAAATCGGCGATCATCGCTTCAAATCCCTCATTCAATGTTATCCGCTAAGCTGTCATCCAACGGCTGTCTGCGAATCGGCAGACGATCAATCAGACGCATTGAAAAAATACACGATATAAATGGGGAATCCAATAATCAAGTTGAATATAATGCCTGAGCGGGAGTAAGAATCTTCAACAGTAAAGAGAGGGTTCTCGATGTTTTGTCGTAAAATTTGAAATCCCCTTGAATTCTTCTTGACATGATTGTAGGGTTTCCATACAATTTGAAAATCAAGCGATCATCTTGATAGTTTTGGGAGGAACTATTTCAACCGCATCGAATCAATCTCAAAAACGAGAAGGCGTGAACAAAGAGGCCACGAATAATTCTGAAAAATAAGAGGAGATGGATCAAGGATGAGTTATATCGCTAAGAAGGACATTACCGTCGGATGGGGAGATTGCGATGGGTTAGGAATCGTTTTTTACCCGAATTATTTCCGCTGGTTTGATGAGGCCACTTGGAATTATTTTGAAGTCATCGGGATGCCTCTTGATAAAGTCACAGAAAAATATCAATTTCTCGGACTCCCTCTGATTGATGCTCAGGCAAATTTTAAGAAGCCGGTTCATTGTCGGGAAAAGCTGGTCATGCACACGGAAATTGTGAAGATGGAAAAGAAAATATTGCAGATCAACCACAAAGCAATCACTCAAAACACGCTGGTTGCCGAAGGCACAGAAATCCGATTTTGTGGGGTATTCAATGAAGAGGAACAACGGCTCAAAGCAGAAAATTTTCCGAAAGCCTTTCTTGAGGATTACCAACAAAATATTCAACTCCGGTTATCCAAAGTTGAAACGGCAGCAGAAATTAAATCTAGTTTAGAATGAATTAATTCGTGAGGAGGCTCAGAAACCATGATTAACTTTCAAATACAGCCAGATCAGTATCAACACTGGAAAGTCACTTACGACGGCCCGATTGCGACGATTGGGATGGACGTGAATGCCGAGGGAGGGCTGGTTTCAGGTTATGAATTGAAACTCAATTCCTATGATTTGGGGGTGGATATTGAACTCTATGATATCCTACAACGCATTCGCTTTGAACACCCGCAAATCCGCTCCGTGATCATTACCTCGCTCAAAGAAAAAGTCTTCTGTTCAGGAGCGAATATCCGCATGCTCGCGCAATCCAGTCACGGCCATAAAGTGAATTTTTGTAAATTCACCAATGAAACCAGAAACTCCATTGAGGACGCCTCTCAACATTCAGGATTGACCTTTTTCTGTGCCATCAACGGCACCGCCGCTGGGGGGGGTTATGAATTGGCGTTGGCCACCGACCGGATCATCATGGTCGATGATGGCAGTGCCGCGGTTTCTTTGCCGGAAGTGCCTTTACTGGCGGTGTTGCCTGGCACAGGTGGATTGACCCGTTTAGTCGATAAACGGCAGGTTCGCCGGGATCATTCGGATTATTTCTGTACCAGAGAAGAGGGAATCGGAGGGCGTCGTTCTGTCGAATGGCGTTTAGTGGATGAAGTGGTGCCAGCCTCGAAATTTTCAGAGACGGTGCGCCAGCAAGCTTTGCAGGCGGCGGAAAAATCCCATCCTCCGAGTGAGGCCAAAGGAATCCCATTGACGCCTTTGAATCGTCAGATAGCAGAGAATCAAATCCAGTACAGCACCATCGAAGTTGAGCTGGATCGTCCCAATGCGGCGGCCTTGATTACCATCAAAGGACCCGAAGGGGAACCACCGGAAAATGCGGAAAGTGTCGCTCTGCAAGGCAGTGATTTCTGGCCGTTGGCATTCTGTCGAGAATTGGATGATTTGATTTTGCATTTGCGGGCCAATGAGACAGAAATCGGCACTTTTGTCTTCAAGAGTGCGGGGGATTCTTCATTGGTAGCGGCTTATGACGATGTGCTCCTCGCGCATCAGAGCCATTGGTTGATCAAAGAAATCACGTTGTATTTGAAACGGACGTTCAAACGCTTGGATGTCTCTTCTCGTAGTCTAATCGCCTTGATTGAGCCGGGAAGTTGTTTTGCGGGAACCTTGTTGGAAATTGTCCTCAATGCGGATCGCAGTTTCATGCTGGAAGGAGAGTACGAGGGGATTGATCTGCCTCCTCCCACCGTTCGATTGAGCGGCATGAATTTTGGCCCGATGCCGATGGTCAATGGGTTGACTCGCCTCCAGTCTCGCTTTTTGGACAACCCGGATGAAATCCACAAATTGGAAAACATGACAGGCAAAGAGCTTCTTGCTCAAGAGGCGGAAGCATTGAGGCTGGTGACTTTCATTCCTGATGATATTGACTGGGATGATGAAATTCGTTTGGCTCTCGAAGAAAGAGCGGGTTTTTCACCGGATGCTTTGACCGGAATGGAAGCCAATCTCAGATTTGGCGGCCCAGAGACGATGGAATCGAAAATTTTTGCGCGGCTGACTGCTTGGCAAAATTGGATTTTCCAACGACCAAATGCAGTGGGAGAAAAAGGCGCATTAAGAAGATTTGGAACAGGTAAACGCGGCAATTATGATAAACAAAGGGTGTAACATGGAACGTATCAATTATAGTGAAAAAATTCCGAATAATGTCAATTTATCAGACAATCGGCGCTTGCAACGCGCACTTGAAGCCTGGCAGCCAGCTTACATTCAATGGTGGAATGACCTCGGCCCAGTAAAATCTCAAACGAATGATGTTTATCTGCGCACAGCGATTAGTGCGGATTCTGAAGGGTGGGCGCATTTCGGCCATGTTAAAATGCCGGATTACCGCTGGGGGATTTTCCTCGCGGCTCCAGAAGAAGGTCGCCAGATTTCGTTTGGAGAGCATAAAGGCAAACCTGTTTGGCAGGAAGTCCCCGGAGAATACCGAAGTATGATCCGGCGTTTGATTGTCGTGCAAGGAGATACGGAACCCGCCTCTGTCGAACAACAGCGTCGTTTGGGGGAGACCTGTCCGTCTCTTTATGACCTCCGCAATCTTTTTCAAGTCAATGTTGAAGAAGGGCGGCATTTGTGGGCGATGGTTTATTTGCTCCATGCTCATTTCGGTCGTGATGGTCGCGAAGAAGCGGACATGATGCTGGAACGTCATTCTGGCGATGTTGACAAACCTCGTATTCTCGGTGCTTTCAATGAAGCGACTCCAGATTGGCTCTCATTTTTTATGTTCACTTTCTTCACAGATCGCGATGGCAAGTTTCAATTGGGCGCATTAGCAGAATCCGGTTTTGATCCACTGGCGCGGACATGCCGCTTCATGCTGAAAGAAGAAGCGCATCATATGTTTGTCGGAGAAACAGGAATATCGCGGGTGGTGCGGCGGAGTTGCGAAATCATGAACGAATATAAAACCGATAATCCCCGTGAGCAGGGAGGGATTGACCTGCCAACGATACAGAAATATATCAATTTCCATTACAGTGTTTCACTGGATTTATTTGGCGCAGAGATTTCGACCAATGCCGCCAATAGTTTCACGGCAGGGGTGAAAGGGCGTTTCAACGAAGCAAAATTGACTCAAGATGATCACCAACTGGCAAATAGTACTTATCCTGTCCTGCAAGCGGTTAATAACGGTTTTGAATTTGTCGAAACACCGGCGTTGAATGCGATCAATGAAGCGTTGCGTGATAAGTATGCCAAAGAGTGTGAATCCGGTGTGGAACGCTGGAATCGGGTCATTCAAAAACAAGGGCTTGATTTTAAATTGAGACTGCCTCATCGGGCTTTTCATCGGCAAATTGGGGAATTTCAGGATTATTATGTGGTGCCGGATGGTCGGCAGATCACGGAAAAAGAATGGGATCAGCACAAAAATGACTGGCTTCCTTCCGAAAAAGATCAGGACTATGTGCAATCGTTGATGACAAAGCCCGTTTATGAACTCGGAAAATACGCCAATTGGATTGCTCCGCCGGACAAAACGATCAATGGAATGCCTGGCGATTTTGAGTATGTGCGTTTTGATTGATCGGTTTTGAATGGCGCCTTTCAGATTTAAAAACAAATAACGATTTCTACTATGAAAACTCTGCTTAAACTTACGGTGAATGGCGAACTCCACGAGACCTACACCTTGATCCATAAAACGTTGCTTGAAGTGTTACGTGAGGATTTGAGATTGACCGGAACCAAACACGGCTGTGAACTCGGTGAATGCGGCACTTGTGCGGTGCTCATTGATGGCCAGCCGGTGCTGTCTTGTTTGATCCTTCCGGTGGAAGTCCAAGGCAAAGCCATCACGACCATTGAGGGCTTAGCAGAGGGCAATCAATTCCATCCGTTGCAAGAAGCGTTTGCGGATTTAGGCGCGGCTCAATGTGGGTTTTGTATTCCAGGGATGCTCCTCACCGCCAAGGCGATGCTTGCTGAAAATGCCACCCCTTCCCGTCAGGAAATTCGAGAAAAATTGGCAGGAAATTTATGCCGATGCACGGGGTATTCAAAAATTATTGAAGCGGTGGAGCAGGTCATAGCTGAAGGAAATAACATTTAGGAAGGAGCATTCATGTCTGAAAATTTTAGCGTTATCGGCAAGCCCAATCGTAAAGTCGATGCGATGAAAAAAGTCAGTGGCCAAACCATCTTTGCGGGTGACATCGTTCTGCCACGGATGTTGCACTGCAAACTTTTAAGGAGCATTCACCCTCACGCCAAAATTAAGTCCATCGATACGAGTGAAGCCCAAGCCCTCCCTGGTGTGTTTGCCGTTTTGGTAGGAAAAGATCTCCCGAATAAATTTGGTATTTTGCCAGTGAGCGAAGATGAAGAATCACTGGCTGTGGAAAAAACACGTTATGTGGGGGATCCGGTCGCTGGGGTGGCTGCGATTGATGAAGAAACCGCTGAGGCCGCACTCAAAAAGATCCAAGTGGATTATGAAGTTTTGGAACCGGTGATGAGCATCCCTGAAGGGCTTGCCCCTGCCAAAGATGAGCCGATTCACGACTATGCCGATCAAGACAATATTCATAAACTGGTTGCCTTAGAATTTGATGACACGGAAGCGGGATTTGCGGAAGCCGATTTGATTCAGGAAGATACGTTTTTCTATGAAGGCAATACGCACTTACCAATGGAAGAACACGCGACGGTAGCCCATTATGAACCCAATGGCAAAATGACCGTTTGGACTTCCACGCAAACCCCGCATTACGTGCACAAGGCGATGGCTGGGGTCTTGGAACTTCCCCCCAGTCGTATTCGCATCATCGCTCCTCCGACAGGGGGCGGGTTTGGCGGAAAAACAGACCCTTTCAATCACGAAATGGTGGTTGCCAAGTTATCGATGATCACAGGCCGTCCGGTAAAAATTGTCCTGACCCGCGAAGAAGTTTTTTATGTGCACAGGGGTCGTCATCCGGTGTTGATGCAGATGAAAACAGGCGTGAGGAAAGACGGCTCGATCACAGCGATGGATTTCAAATCTTTTCTGGATGGCGGTGGTTTTGGGAGTTATGGGGTCGCGAGTACCTATTACACCGGGGCTTTACAGACCGTCACCTATGACATCCCTCACTATCGCTTCAGAGGTGCCCGTGTTTTTACAAACAAACCCCCTTGTGGTCCCAAACGAGGACATGGCACGCCTCAACCACGTTTTGGGATGGAAGTGCAACTGGATAAAATTGCTGAAAAGCTGGGCATGAATCCCCTCGATATTCGTTTGAATCATTTGACGGAGCCTTTCACCAAAACGGCAAATCATTTGACGGTAACGACGACTGGCTTGCGTGAATGTATTGAGGCAGTTGCAGGCCGTTCTGGGTTTCGAGAACGGTATAGAACCTTGCCGTTAGGAAAAGGTTTAGGTTTTGCCTGTGGCTCTTATCTCACCGGAGCGGGATTGCCTATTTACTGGAACAAAATGCCTCAATCTGGTGTGCAGATTAAAATCGACCGGGGCGGTGGAGTCGCCGTCTTTTGTGGTGCGACTGACATTGGGCAAGGGTCTGATTCGGTGTTGGCTTCTATCGTGGCGGAAGAATTAGGAGTCACTCCAGACGACATCGCGGTGGTCGTCGCCGATACCGATTTGACTCCGGTGGATCTGGGCAGTTATTCCAGCCGCGTGACATTGATGATGGGCAATGCGGCGATTGATGCGGCGCGTAAACTCCGTGCACTGCTTTTTGCGACGGCATCAAAAGAGTTCGGCGTTCCTCCTGAAAGCCTAGCTGCTCGTGACAATATGGTTTATTGCCCAAACAACGCCAATTTGAATATTCGCTTTCCTGATCTGGTCAAAAAAACCGAAGCAGAATACGGAACACTCGGCGCTGTCGGCAGTTACACGCCTCCTCGTCGAGGTGGAAAATTCAGAGGAGCGGGAGTGGGGCCGTCTCCGGCTTATTCCTATTCGGCTTGTGTCGTGTCGGTTGATGTCGATTTAGAAACGGCTGAATTGAAGGTCGATAAAATCTGGATAGCCCATGACGTGGGACGAGCGCTCAACCCGCTCCTGGTTTTAGGTCAAGTGGAAGGGAGTGTCTACATGGGGCTGGGGGAAGCTTTGATGGAGGAACAGGTTTTCCGCCGAGGTTTGCATGAAATCCCTTCAATGCTCGATTACAAGAGTCCGACCTTTTTGGAAACACCTGACATTGAAACCATTCTGATTGAAACCAATGACCCTAACGGGCCTTATGGTGCCAAAGAAGCCGGGCAGGGGCCGTTGTTGCCAGTGATGCCTGCTGTTGCCAATGCCGTCTATGATGCGGTGGGGGTGCGGGTGGATGAAATTCCCATCCATCCAGAGAAAATTTTCAAGGCGATGCGAGATAAAGAAAAAGGCAAAGAGGGGCGATTTGGACCTAAGGGAGTGCCTGATTTCAAATTTCCTGATCCCCTTCGAGTCGAGTCGCAATGGGGGCAACCGGCAGACGTGGAACCCAAAAACTAAGCATCATTTACCATCGTGAGAGTATCACCATGTTACGATTACCTCCTTTTGAATACTTTGCGCCTCGCACGATTGATGAGGCGGTTGACCTGTTAGGGGCAAATTCCGAAACCATGTTGGTGGCTGGAGGAACCGATGTTTATCCGGGAATGAAACGCCGGATTTTTGAACCTAAGAAACTGGTCGGGCTCAGTCAAATTGAAGCATTGAAAGATTTCAAAATCAACGGTGGCCTGACAATTGGTGCTGGATTGACATTGACCCAAATCAGTGGACACCCCACGGTGAGAGAGCACTATCCGGCTTTAGCCCATGCGGCAGGAGTGGTTTCGACTCCCCAACTGCGGAATATGGGAACCATCGGCGGAAATTTGTGTGTGGACACCCGTTGCACCTACTACAATCAAACAGAGCCTTGGCGGCAGGCGCTCACTTATTGTCTGAAAAAAGACGGAGAGATCTGTTGGGTCGCTCCTGGCAGTTCACGTTGTTGGGCGGTGACTTCTTCGGATACCGCACCGATCATGATTGCGCTCGGTGCTTCAATTCGCTTAACGGGACCACGGGGGGAACGTCGTATTCCGGTGCAAGCGCTTTACAAAAATGATGGGATTGACTACATGAGCAAAGCCCCTGATGAGATTTTAGTCGATATTCAGATCCCGGCGGCGGCTGGTGTGCAAATGGCTTATAAAAAATTGCGGCGGCGAGGGGCTTTCGATTTCCCAATTGTGGGGGTGGCCGTTGCTTTAAGGATAGCAGAGGATGGTATTTGCACAGAAGCCAATATTGTTTTGGGAGCGGTCGCCTCTTATCCAATTCAAGCAACGGCAGCAGAAGAAATGCTGGTCGGGCAACAAGTGAATCAAGCGTTGATTGAAGAAGCCGCCAAAGTCGCTTTCAAACCGGCCAAGCCTCTCGACAACACCGACATGAGCCATTCTTATCGGAAACAAATGGCACGGGTTTATGTCAAACGTGCTTTGCAAGAAGCCGTTGGAATTGGGCAATAGAGAAGATCAGAGGAACTGTGGAGATTGCTGCGAACACCAAAGAAATAAAAAAAGAACGGAATGGCATCAAAGGACTGCAATTGCAGAACAATGGCGCTATCGATTATGGAGTGTTGCCCCAAACCCTGGGATATTTGTTGCGCCGCTCCCAAATCATGTTGTTTCAACATTATGCGGCCACTGTCGGTAAAATGGAAATCACTCCGGGACAAGAGGGCTTGTTAATCCTGATTTCAAGCAATCCCGGAATCAGTCAAACCGCGCTGGCCAAAGCCGCTGGAATCGAACGTTCCACTTTGGGGGAAGTGATCGTTTATCTGGAAAAAAGAGAGTTAGTGGAACGGAAATCTTCCACTCAGGATCGGCGCTCGTATGCCTTATATTTGAGCGCTAGCGGGGAAAAATTTCTCTCACAAACGATAGCTTTGGATCGTGAGCATGAAACTGAAATCACCAGCCACCTCACCGCAGAAGAAACAAAAACGTTGACGCAGCTCCTACAAAAACTATTGAACCAGCCCTAAATTCAATGGACTTGAATAAAATCTATTGAACCTCCTGCAACAAACTTTTAGATTTTCCTCACAAAATGGCTGTTTCTAAAAACAACCTAACGATAAAGGCAAGGTTCTCTAGAAATACTTCATTTTTTTTAAAACAGGGAATGGCTCTCCCGTGAAATGAGATTCATCTATAATTTGAGTTTGAGGAATTTGAAGGACATCAGGAAGACGATGAAGAGAAAAATGGCACTCAAAATGAAAACCCGCTCATGGAAAATATTGTAAAAGATTCCTCCCAGCAAAAGCCCAATAATGCTGGCTAGACTTCCACAACTACTGGCAAATCCCTGAATTAATCCCTGGTATTTTTCTTCGGTAACTTTGGAGATCACAGAAAGCACAGAGGGCCACATAACCCCATTTCCTAACGCTAGCAAAATAGCACCGCCATAAATGAACCAAAGACTCGAGGAGAGGATACATAAAAAACTCAATCCCAAAATTAAACTCCCCGCCAGGATCAGTAATCCATCCGACCATTTTTGAGAGGCCCATTTTAAAACAGGGCCTTGCACCACCACCATCACAAAGCTGAGGAATGTAAAATAAATCCCTGTACGGGTCCCCCAGTGGAGTTCCTGTGCCACATGCACCGGAAATGCGATATAAAACAGATTGAACCCCAAAAAGACTAAAAAATAGAGCGTCATCAAGTAAGAAATGTGTTTCATTTTTAAAATATCTTTGATGGAAAGGTTGTCAGGGATTTCGATTTGATAGCACTCTTTGTGTTCCTGACCAAAGATTTTGCGAAGATGGTCTTGCTCTAGACTGGATTGCAGCACAGAGGGTTGAGATTCGGGCAATTGAAACATAATCATCAATGTCGCTACTAAGGAAATCCCCATTGCCACCATCACTGGCAGCGATTCGCCAAGGGGTGTCGCTCCGATCAATCCAGCAATTGCAGGGCCGACAACCAACCCCAGATTCCCAGAGATGGCCATTTTTCCAAAATTTTCACTCCGATGTTTGTCATCAGTGATATCGGCGAGATAGGCAGTGGCAACGGAAACATTCCCTCCTGTGATCCCATCCAGAGCACGGGCAACAAACAAAATCATGAGAGGAAGAGTTAGAGAAAATTTTCCCAATAGCTTCGAATCCACATCCATGAAGTTTTGAAGTGGCAAAGACAAGGCTAGTAAAAAAATTCCCCAGGAAAGTAGGGTGCCGATTTGACTCAAGAGCAGTATTTTTTTTCTGCTATAAAGATCGGACCATCTTCCCAGGATCGGTGCTCCTACCAATTGGAATGCTGAATACGTGGCTCCCATGATTCCATAAATCAAGGCATTGCCTCCTAGATCTAAAACCAGAAAGACCAAAAATGGAAAAACAATGCTAAACCCCAAAGTTCCTACAAAATTCACTCCTAAAATGGGGTAAAGTGAAATAGGCTTGGGAAGGGCTAGGAGAGGCAGCGTTTTCAGACATAAGAGCCTCCAAAAGAAGATGCCGCACAGGTTGTTCAAGGGAGCGGAAGAGTTTTCCTTTTTAGGATGTACTTGAATGCCACGGAAATCAAAGCATATTTTGCAGTTGTTCCCAAAACGAATCATTCTTCGTTTTTCGGAGGTTGACTTAAACCTCCTGCAAGGCCATTTCTAAGACACGGGCGACATGGATGGCTTGGCGCTGAGCGCCATCTTGAATTTGCTGGCGACAGCTGGTGCCATCGGCAACAATCAAAGTGTTTTCGAGGGCATCACGGACAGCCGGTAAAAGATCCAATTCTCCCATTTTGATAGAAAAATCGTAATGGTCGGCTTCATAACCGAATGATCCCGCCATCCCACAACAACTCGACTGGATTGTGCTGACCTCAAGTTTTGGCACCAGAGACAAAACCTGTTCCACAGAACTCATCACATTGAAAGCTTTTTGGTGGCAATGGCCATGTAGCAACGCTTTCTTTTGTGGCAAGGCTTTCAAATGGAGCTTGAGCTTTCCAGCAGCCTGCTCCGTCGCCAGGAATTCCTCGAATAAAACAGCATGTTTTGCCAAACGATCCGTTTCCACTCCGGGCAATATTGCTTGAAACTCATCTCGGAGAGCGAGCAGGCAGGCAGGTTCCAAGCCGACAATCGGAATTTCCTGTTCAAGATAAGGAGCCAACGCTGCCAGCATCCGTTGAGCCTCTTTTTTGGCTTGGTCAATCAAGCCTGCCGCCAGGAAAGTCCGCCCACAACACAAGGGACGATGGCGCTCTACAGCAGGTTGTGGCAAATGCACATGGTATCCGGCGGCTTCCAAGACATGCAAGGCGGCCCGCGCATTTTCAGGTTCAAACCAGGTATTGAAAGTATCCACCAGCAAAACCACTTCCTGTGCACCCTGCGCTGGCGCGGTGGTCGTTCTTTGCGTGTCAGTTTGAAAAGAATCACTGCGCCACTGAGGCAATTTGCGTTGGCGGCTCAATCCCAAAAGTTTTTCACTGAGCCAAGCCATTCCGGGCAAAGTATCTCGGAGGTTTGCCAGAGGGGCGAAGCGTGAAGCGAGGTGAGCGTAGTGGGGCAGATAGGCCAGCAGGCGATCTTTGAGGGCAAGGCCGTGGCGTTTCTGATAATGATGCAGGAACTCTATTTTCATCCGTGCCATATCGACGCCCACCGGACATTCTCGTTTGCACGCTTTACAACTCACGCAAAGAGCCATCGTGTCATACATATCTTCAGAGACAAAAGCGTCTTTCTGCAATTGGCCAGTGAGAGCTAAACGGAGGCTGTTCGCCCGTCCCCGCGTCAAATGCCGTTCGTCGCCGGATGCTCGGTAAGAAGGGCACATCACTCCTGGATTCGCTTTGCGGCAGGCCCCGTTATTGTTGCACATTTCCACGGCACCGGCAAAACCGTTCCACTCCGACCAATCGAGCGCGGTTGCCAGTGGTTGTATTTGATAATCAGGTTTGTAACGAAAGAGAGACCGATCATCCAATCGTCCGGGATTCACAATTTTTCCTGGATTGAACAACCCCTCTGGATCGAAGGCGCTTTTCACATCTTCAAAGGCTTGTTTGATGCGTGAGCCAAACATTTTTTCATGAAATTCGGAGCGCGCCAAACCATCGCCATGTTCGCCAGAATGGGAGCCTTTGTATTCACGAACCATCTCAAATGCTTCTTCGGCAATCGCCCTCATTTTCTTGACATCCGCGCCTTCTTTCATGTTCAGGATCGGGCGCACATGGAGACATCCGACAGATGCGTGCGCGTACCAGGTTCCGGTGGTGCCGTGTTTGGTGAAAACTTGGGTCAAACGCTCGGTGTATTCAGCGAGATCTTCCAAACCAACCGCGCAGTCTTCAATAAAAGAAATCGGTTTGCCATCGCCTTTCATCGACATCATAATGTTCAATCCTGCTTTGCGAACTTCCCAAATTTCGGCTTGATAAGCGGGGTCAGTGGCCTCGACTACACTATCAGGAAAGCCAAGATCTCCCAGCAATTGCTTCAATTCTTGGAGCTGTTGGACTTGCAGATCGTAAGTGTCTCCGGCAAATTCTACCAATAGAATCGCCTCCGGTTTGCCTTGAATAACCCGGTCAACGGTGGGCTGGTAAAGAGGGATTTGACGGGACAATTCGATCATGGTGCGATCCACCAATTCCACGGCAGTTGGCTCTAATTTGACAATGTGCTGGGTCGCGTCCATCGCCTGATAGAACGTTGGAAAATGGCAGACTCCGAGAACTTTGTGGTTAGGAATGGGATGCAGGTCAAGCTCAATCCGAGTAAAAGTGGAAAGCGTTCCTTCCGATCCGACCAGCATGTGTGCCATATTGTGGCCGGAAGCTGACAAACTGTCCAGATTGTAGCCACCGACACGACGTAAGAGTTTAGGGAAACGGCGCTCCAGTTCGTCCCCTTCGCGTGCGGCGATGGTCCGGAGTTGCTCAATCAGTTGGCGATAACGAGGGGAGCCAGAAATGTCCGCCAAGTTCGCGGGCACTTGGCTGAAGTGGCAGAGTTCGCCATCCATCATCAAGGCATCGATAGCACGGACATTGTGGATCATGTTGCCGTAACGGATCGAGCGTGCGCCACAACTGTTGTTGCCGGTCATTCCTCCAATGGTTGCCCGGCTCGCAGTTGAAACATCGACCGGGAAAAACAGCCCATGAGGTTTGAGATACTGGTTGAGTTGATCCAGTACGATACCGGGTTGCACGGCGACGGTTCGTTTTTCAGAATCGAAATCCAGCACGTTGTTCAGATATTTACTGAAATCGATCACCAAGGATTCTCCGACGGTTTGACCGCATTGGGAAGTCCCGCCCCCACGAGGGAGGACGGAGACGCCAGCCTCTTTCGCAATTTGGATTGCCGCCACGATATCGGTGTCCGTTTGTGGCACAACGATCCCAACTGGCTCGATTTGATAGATTGAAGCATCGGTGCTATAAAGGCCGCGGCTGAAGGCATCAAATAAAATGTCGCCTTTGATCTCTTTTTTCAAACGTGCCGCTAAGTCACTATTTTCCTGGTTCATACTGATTTTATTGATCAGTTATCAGAGAGGGGCGCGGATCAACACAATGGTTATGTGCGAGTCGCTGTTGCGGTTTCAGAGAGGTAATCGAGCGCGGCAACAATGCCTCCTGGTTTGAAAGGAGTTTGCGCAAGGGTCAATCCCATCTCAACGCCACAGAGAGTGCCTGTCAGCATCAATTCATTGAAATGGCCGAGATGTCCGATGCGAAAAACCTGGTCAGCCAATTTGGCCAAACCAGTTCCCAGCGACATGTCGTATTGCTCAGAAATGATTTTCCGTAACGCATTCGCTCCGGTGCCATCCGGCATCCTGATGGCAGTCAGACTGCTACTCTGTTCGTTTTCGTGGCGACATTGAATTTCCAACCCCCATGCCCGGACAGTCCGTCTCGTTGCTTCGGCCAAGCGATCATGGCGAGCAAAGACCTGATCCAAGCCTTCTTCTTCCAACATCTCGATGGCTTCACGCAAACCATACAGCAAATTCGTGGCTGGGGTGTAAGGAAAAAAACCATCTTGATTGGGAGCGAGCATAGCTTTCCAATCCCAGTAAGACCGCGGGAGCGTCGCCGTGTCAGAAGCGGCCAGTGCTTTTTCACTGATAGCGTTGAATCCAAGCCCTGGCGGGAGCATCAACCCTTTTTGTGAACCACCGACGGTCACATCGACCTGCCATTCTTCGTGGCAATATTTGATCGATCCGAGGGAAGAAATGGTATCAACCAAAAACAGCGCAGGGTGTCCTGTCTGATCCATTGCGGTGCGTGCCGCCTGAATATTGCTGGTTACGCCGGTAGAGGTTTCATTATGAACGACCGCAACCGCTTTGATTTGTTGCCCCTGGTCTTGAGCAAGAATGGATTCGAGTTGATTCGCGTCAACCCCCCCACGCCAGTCTCCTGGGATCATTTCCACGTCCAAGCCCAACCGTTTGGCGAGTTCGGCCCAAAGGTTCGCGAAATGACCGGTTTCAAACATCAAGACCCGATCTCCTGGAGAAAGCGTATTGACCAAGGCGGCTTCCGAGGCTCCCGTGCCGGAACCAGAAAAAATCAAAACGGGTTTCGTCGTCTTAAAAATTCGTTTGATGCCGGCAAGGACGCTTTGTCCCAATGCTCCAAATTCGGGGCCACGATGGTCGATAGTAGGCAGACTCATCGCACGCAAAACCCGATCTGGAACGTTCGTTGGTCCAGGAATTTGTAAAAAATGACGACCTGTGTGTGAAGACATGAAAATTCTCCTGAAGAGGGTTGTGGAACGGAAGCCAGTCTTTGAAAATGGAGGGCACGCATCGCCAACGAAATTTTCGAACAAGCTCTCGTTTATTTATATAAAAGTGGCCAACTGTGGAACGGGGAGTTGTTGTTTGAGGCGCGCTTGAGAGTACCTCGTTTGTGGAAATTTTCAACAGAATTTTTTCTTTGAAATTTTAATCAGCGCAGGATTAAATACGGCTCTGGAAAAGAAGTTCTTGCGACTTATCTTTTTTAAGGCAAAGATTTCTCATCAAATGAGATCCATCCTCAGGTTTTGCTCAGTCGCGATCGGTAAGAGTGGTATTTAATTTTTTGAGAAGCATGAACATTGTCGTCGAATAGGCCGAATCAGGTACTGTTCACAAAGCGTTTTTTCACGAGTGAAAGGAAGGTTCTTTCACTCTCCTTACTGTTTTCGGCACAAGGTGGTAGTGAAGTGACAGATCATGAAACCCTGATTCGTGCCCATGCGATTCTATCGAGTTGCATTCAAACGCTAAATCTAACAAAATCATCAATCAAGCTGACGATTAGAGATGAATGGCTCGCGGTGAGTTATCATAGAAATTAGCATTTTTGAGCGAAGCAGGCCTTATTCAAATGGAGGGAAAATGAAAGTAACTGTGTTTATCGCAACGAGTCTCGACGGTTTCATTGCGCGTAATGATGGGGAGATTGATTGGCTGATCAAGGCCAGTGAAAATGCTGTTGGAGAAGAATATGGCTACAATGATTTAATCCAATCCATCGATTATCTAGTGATGGGGCGGGGGTCGTTTGAAACGGTCTTAAAATTCCCTGAATGGTCATACGAAGGAACCAAGGTGATCGTCCTCAGTAAGAGCATGACAGCCGTGCCGCATGCCCTCAAAGATAAAGTGGAACTCTATGACAAAAGCATTGAATTGCTTTATAAACGATGTCAACAAGAAAACTGTCAGAGCCTCTACATCGACGGAGGTAAAACGATACAATCGTTTATCAGGGCAGGGTTTGTAACCGATATGATGATCACTAAAATCCCCGTCTTAATCGGAGAAGGTTTGCCACTTTTCGGGAACCTTGAAAAAGATATTCCGCTTAAACTGGTCGAGGCGAAAACGTTCCCCAGTGGGTTTGTGTGTATGCACTATCAGTTTTGAGATGATTGTTAATTTTTATTCGTCCGCTCTTGAGATTAAAACCCCCGCTTTTCAGCGAGCGGCTTTTAGTGCGATGCCGCCTGATGAGCCTCTGCTCTTCTGCGAAGACTGTGGGCAATCATTTGCTCACGCAATTCCTCAGACACTTCTACAAACGAGTCATCTTTTTCTGCATATTCCAGTGGTTTTTCCAAGGATTTCCAGTCGATTTCAGTATCCGAAGTCATGTTTTCAAAATCGAGCAGGCCGATCTCGCCATAAACTTGACGAACCGCCTCTGTTTCGAGCAGACCGATCTTTTTCAAATTGGGAATAATCCGACCAAACAATTGGATTTTGAAATTGTAGCGAGAAAAATTGCCCCGAAAAAAATCCATTGCGTGTTCGACATCCCAGCCAAATTTCTCAAAAACCTCTCTATCGGCAACCGGGTCCCGGAGCAATCTCAACGCATCTAAGGCTACAAAAGCACGAGCGTCTCTTTCTTCAGGGCTGAGGGTTTTTGTGAATTCTTCGAGATAGTTCACCCCAAAAGCGACATGGCGTCCTTCATCACGCGTGACAAGATGGATCCCTTCTTTAAAGGCGGGAATGGAGCTGGCGGCTTTGGCAGTATTGAAGGCCGCTAACGCCAATCCTTCAATGATGACTTGCATGCCAAACAATTTTAAATCCCAGCGTTCGTCGGTTAAAACCATATCGAGGATGGTTTTCAAACCAGGGCGACAAGGAAATAAATTGTTGGTTTGCACATCAATAAATTTATTGAAAAACTCCACATGCCGGGCTTCATCAAAAGCTTGGGAAGCGGCGTAAAGTTTTCCATTGTAAGTCGGCGCACAGGAAACCAATTGAGAAGCAACAATCAAGGCACCTTGTTCTCCATGAAGGAATTGACTGCACTGATCTGAAAAACGATACCAGTCAAATTCGATGCGCTTTTCCTCGCTCATATCCAGGTATTGCTCATAGTCTCCAAAAGGGTTGCCTTCCGTGGTAAAGGGCGATTCAGAATGAGGGATGATTCCCTCCCAATTGATATCGTTGGTGGCGTTCCAATTTAATTTTTTCCCCAGTTCATAAAGACGTTTGATCCGATTGTCTTCCTGCGTATAATCCCAGTTGTAGCTTCCCACAAGTGGGGTCTTGAAAATCTCAGCAATGTGTTCGACATCGTCCGGGCTTAGTTGAGAAGCAATCTCATTTTTTTCCGGGATAAATTGCACTTCTTGGCGTTGCTGTTCGACATATTTGAGTTTCATACAAGCACCTTGATAAATGATCAATAAATTCGATAATTTTGCTCAACCCTTTCAGAATTGAGCAAATCAGATAAGTTACTAATTACACCAAAAATTTGATACGATCAATGCAATTTTTTGTGATCAAATCGTTACTTTTCTAACCATTGAATGGAAAAAAAATTGTGAGATCCCTTTTTCTTCTGCGATTTTGCTCTCTGCCAATCGGATTCGAATGTACCTGCCGTTTCAGGAGTTATTCAAAACAATCCAACATACAGCTTCGAATCTTGACCCCCTCTTCTTTGCAAAGACGACTGATTCTTTTTGGACTGACTTTGGATTCTGCGGCAATCCGAAGGGCAATTGAGCACGCAATTCGTTTTTTCCCTCTGACGAGCTTTGCGTTTTCCAAAATCTGAACCACCAGCGCTTCAGTCGTTATTTTTTTCTGAGCGGATTGTTTGGTTTTTTTCACCAGGAGGGGCATTAATTCTTCCATTATCGTGCTCCGTATATATTAAAAATTTTATCGAGACAAGCCCATTTTTTGGAGCTTTTCTTTGGTTGTCGCTCGCTCCAAAATTTCAAGAAAACATGTGACTGAGGGTTTGTTCAAACGGTCTTTAGGAATGATGAAATCATATTCTTCAGCCTGTCTTGGAACAAAACCGAGCTTGAGCTTTTGAGCTACCGAATGAATGGCCATCCCCCAATCCGCACGCTTCTGTGCGATGTTGGCGGCGACCGCATTATGAGATTTTGCTTCAGAAAAAAATCCAGATGGGCGGGAGTTTCCCAAAATTTGATCCAGCAGGACACGAGTTCCGCTGCCTCGATTTCGGTTGATCAAGCGCACCGCTGGGTTGCTCAAGGCCGCTGCAATCGTGCCTTCAAAATCATGTTCCAATCCGGAAAAACGCGCATCATCTTGACGATACAAAATCCCCTGACTGCGTTTGTATCCTTTGATCAATACTTGATTTTCATTCAGGAGATGACGGTTGTACAAACCACTTTTTTCATCCATCAAATGAGAACCCGCAATGTCACATTCCCCCCGTTTGACGGCCATCACGCCGCCCATGCTGCCGACTGGGATGAATTTGCAATACACTTTTTCTTGTTGCAGCAACCCGATAATGTAATCCAATCCGATACACTGACTGCCGATAATCATCAAATCTGCGGGCTTCGCATTTTTTCCGAGCAAGCGAATTTCTACCTGTTCTCCGGCTTCCAGCAATTCGACTTGACGAGGAATTTCGATAAAACCATCCGCTTTCGCAAACGTCGTGACCGACCCCGATCCCGTCCCCAGCGAATAGGCACTGTACCCTTCTTGCGATTTCACCAAATTGACCATCTCGAATTCGGTTCTTCCTTTTTGTGAATTGAATTTCATCGGAAGCGTCGCTTTAACGGTGTCATCGGGATTGGCGGGCGCTCCGGCCATCGTGCGTAAAACAGGAGCAATGAATTTGGAGAAGGTGAAAATGGCGGAAGTGGGAAAGCCAGGAAGGATCGCAGTCGGCACGCCATTGACAGAAGCCAGACATAAAGGTTTTCCCGGTTTGAGCGCAACCCCGTGGGCCAAAATACCAGGATTGCCAATTTTTTCGACCACCGAATAGTTTAAATCACCTTCCCCCTTGGAAGTCCCTCCAGACAAGAGCACAAAGTCTAAAGCCAAGGCTTTGCGAAGCGTGGTTTCCAGTTGGACTAAATCATCTGGGATAATCCCAAAATGGATCGGGTCACAGCCAATTTCTTTCAGGGAATCAGCCAGAATGATCGCGTTAGAATCATAGACTTTCCCCACTGCCATCGGTGTGCCAGGAGCAATGATTTCGTTGCCTGTTGAAATAATCCCGACCTTCGGTTTTTTCCAAACCCAAATTTTGGTTTCGCCGATTGCGGCCAAAACCCCTGTTTCCCGTGAAGTCAGTTTTTCACCTCTGCGTAAAACGGTTTCGTCTGCCCCGATATCAGACCCGGCAAACAAAACCCCTTCTCCGGGAGTGATTGGTTTTAAGACCTGAATCCCTGTTTCATCCGCCAGGGTTTTTTCAACCATGATGACCCCATTTGCCCCACGGGGCAACACGCCTCCTGTTGAGATCGGAGTGAGGGTTCCTTTTTTGAGGATGATTTGCGGTGGCACCCCACTGGCGAGGGTTTCGTCATTCAGCGTCAAATGGAGAGGAGCCGTTTCTTCTGCGCCAAAAGTATCTTCGGCTTGAACCGCAAATCCATCAAAACTGCTGCGATCAAAAAAAGGAACATTCAATGTTGAAATGACATCCCGCGACAAAACCCGATGCAGTGTCTTTTCCAGAGGAACCTGTTCTTCCCCAACTGGTGCGGGTTTGATCACATTCCAAAACCGTTCTTCCGCTTCTTCGGCAGTCGCCAGTTCTAAAAATTGGTTTTGTTTCATGAGTATTTTTTTATCGATTATTCGAGAACCGCAGAACCCCAGTAATTGAAAGTCCCGATTTTTGTTCCTGGGAGGTAGCGGGTTTCTATTTTTTTAATTTTAAATCCCCCTTGCTCGATTAACGATGGAATGGGGCGATTGAGATGACACCCTCCGGCAATGTGTTTCCAAAAAGGGGCGATCCGATTTTGCCAGCGCTGGACATCTTCATCTGGCGCTAAACCATGCTCGCAAAAGAGGAGTTCACCTCCTGGCTTCAAGACCCGACGCATCCCTGCCAAAGCAAGCAAAGGGTCTGAAATGGTACACAAAGTATAGGTGATTAGAATCGTATCAACACTCTGAGATTCCAAGGGGATTTCTTCACCAGGGAGCTCGATCAATTCAACATTGAAGGAAACATCAGCGATGCGTTTTTCCGCCATTGCTCTCATTTCTGCGGAAGGCTCCAGACCCCACAACATTTCTACATGCGCTGGGTCATAGAATGGCAAATTCAATCCTGAACCGATGCCAATTTCGAGGACACGCCCCGTTGCGAAAGGGACGACCTTTTGGCGTTGACGCATGATAGGTTCGCTGCCACAGGCAAAATGTAAAAGTCTTGGCAAAATGTACCGTTGATAAAATCCCATTGTTTCACCCGAAGCAAGACAGATTCAGCATTGATAAAGCGTTTTAAAGAAAATTATTGGGCCAGATCATCGTCCGCCACATATGGGCAACCGGGCTTCCATCAAATCCCAAGCCTTCTTCCGGTTGTTTGAAGTGAGTTGCAATCACTTCCTCGAATTCCTCAATCTCCACCTGTTTATTGGGATCAAACGAGTAGAGGTCATTCAAGCAAATTTGCATCGCCGTCATGTACCATTTATGATTTTGGCAGTAATCCCATGTCTTCGTAATGTACTCTTGCGGCTGATAATCTTTGCCAAAAACCTCAAGATAGCTAGCGGGGTATTCATAACCAAGTTCTGGCGAAGGGAGAAAGCGGAGAGCTTGATGGTAGCGGATTGCCCAGGATATTTCTTCATCCACATAAGGTTCCACCAGTTGTGCGCCCCAATATCCGTGATCGGTACGGATCAAGCCGATCACCGAAATATCATGTAAGAGGCAGGCCAAGACGGTTTTTCCTGGCAACCCGTTTTCTAAAGCTAGTTTAGCACTTTGCATGAGGTGGGAGCCTCCATACTTATCGAGCAAAATTCGATATTTGAAAAAATCCACCAAAGTTGGCTTCTTCGGCATTTGTGGCAAGCGCGGGTCATCCCCCATCAACCACTGCCCTGTCGCCTTTGACGCTCCTCCGGTGACAATTGAAGCGATCCGTCCGATAGGAGGTGTCATCACTTGCAAATCGAGCAACTCCATCATGGAGATTTCCAGGACATCGATTTTTTCATCAAGATCCATCCGCTCTGTCACTCGTTCAGCGGCCAGCCGTTTTGCCGATTCAATCAATTCTTCCTGTTGCATAATTCACCTCCTTCTTCATCTATAAAGGTTTCAAATTAAAATCGATTCTAAGGCTGCCAACACCGCGACTCGGCTTTCTTCAATGCCAACTCCAATGCGGATGTGGTTAGGAAAGTCAGGGTGATTCCATTGTGCGCAGACAACGCCTTTCTCTCTAAGTTGCGGGAGCGCCTCCTTGGCTGGAATGGGCAACTGCGCTGAAACAAAATTGGCCATTGAGGGAAGCATGCCCAACCCCAATGCTGACAATCCGGTGCTGAGCGCGTCAGCGGGCTTTCATTCAAGGCCAGTAAATGGCAGTTATCGGCATCGACTCCTTGAGAAATCAGGTGCTCGCGGGTAGGAGGCATTTTGAAAGGCCAATCATATTCGGTAGTCCACAGAGAAGGCTTTGCTCGGTTTTTAGCATGCTGAGTTTGTGGCAGTGTTGATCTCATAGTGGGTTGATATGATGGAGATTGTGTGCTTAAACGGGCTTCAATTCAAATTTCTGAGTGACTTCAAATAAGGCTTCTTATCTAATAATGATAAGATGGTCTGTTTCAAGAAGAGCCATCAGGGCAGTTTTTTTGTTTTAGGGAGCGATAAAAAAAGATAAACCCCCAGAACAGAGAGCGCGATTCCAATCCAGATGATGAGGCTCAGGCGTTCATCAAATAAGAGAAAAGTTTCAATCGCTGTCACGGGAGCGACTAAATAAAACAAACTGGCGACTCGCTCGATGGCGCCTTTTTTAATCATGAAGAGCAGCAATAAAATCGCGGTAATCGATAACCCGAAAATCAACCAACCCATGGCGAAAATAAATTGATGGCTGAATTCAATTTCCATCTTCTCGAAACTAATGGCGAGCAAACCAAAGATCACGATAGCACCAGTGTACTGCATAAATGCGCCTGAGAGCAAAGGGCTTTTTGCACAGAATTTTTTTTGATAGAACGTGCCAAAAGAAATGCCCAATAAGGCAATCACAGCATAGGCCAGGGATTCGAGGCTAATGCCTGAAGCCAGGTTTTCACTTGCCATGAAGCGATCTCCTAAAATCACACAAAAGATGCCGGCAAATCCGAGAATCAATCCTGCCACTTGACGCCGAGAGAAAGAAACGTCTGTAAAAAGCACGACAAACGCGGCGGTGAGAATCGGTTGCAAGCCGACAATCACAGAGGCCAAACCTGCGGGCATTCCTGCTTTGATCGCTGAAAAAACCCCTCCCAAATAAGCCCCATGCACCAAAATTCCTGAAACAGCCAAATGGCCTGCCGAAACCAGACTGTCCGGCCATTTTGCATGAGTGAAGTGAACGACCCCCCCCAAAATTACCAGAGTGATCGAGATCCGTAATAGCAAAAACGTAAAAGGTTCCGCATAAGGCAGTCCGTATTTTGCGCCGATAAAACCAGTGCTCCATAACCAGACAAAAACGATGGGGATGACCATGATCGAAAGTTTTTTGAGATTTTCCAGATTGAGTCTTCCCACGAAAAGCCTTCCTGTTTGCAAGAAAATTTATTGAACCCTGGTTCCATTTTTTTGAGGTCGGGTTTTCATCAGCATAGCACACATCATTGTAAAGAATTCAAGAAAATTGCAAAGTCGCTCTTGTGATATTGATGCGAACATTATTTGAATAATTTCAATTTTTTTTATTTCTTTTGAAATTTTATAAGAAGCAGGTAAATTTCCCAAAATTATTGAAAATTTTATAAAGTCAGAACGAGCTAGGGGAGCGGATCGGATTCAGCAAAAAACACTTCTCATCCCTCAGTAAGTGTGTATATTTGCACCATGATTTTTTTTATTTTATCAGAATGGGGCACCACTGTTTTCAAAAAGTGCGCCTGGTTCCTTTCACAAACAAGCGATGCTGAGGTTTTATGCCAAACGTGTTAGAAAATATCCGTGTTATTGATTTAACTCAAGCCCTGGCCGGGCCTTATTGTACGATGCTTCTGGGAGATATGGGCGCGGAAGTTATCAAAATTGAACAACCGGGTCAAGGGGATCAAAGTCGAGGTTGGGGGCCGCCGTTTGTTGGAGGAGAAAGCACGTATTTTCTCAGCATCAACCGCAATAAAAGGAGCCTCACCCTCGACATTAAATCAGAGGAAGGGCAGGCGGTCTTTGATAAACTGATTGCCACGGCGGCTGTCTTTGTCTGTAATATTCCCAAAGAAGCCTCTCGCAAACGTGCGAAGGTTGACCAAACAAGACTTCAGGGCTTGAATCCTGGTTTAATTTACTGTTTGATCAGTGGTTATGGCAGTGATGGCCCCGACGGTGAGCGTCCCGGTTACGACATGATTGCTCAAGGAGAAGCCGGCTTGATGAGTGTGACTGGTGAGTCGGGAGGCGAACCGGTGCGCTACCCGATCCCGATTGCCGATATTACCACAGGGATGTACTCGGCGATGGGGATTTTAGCCTCACTCCTGACAAGAGAAAAAAACGGGAAAGGGCAAGCCTTGGATATGACTTTGCTGGAAGGGCAATCAGCGTGGTTGACGATTTTGGCTTCGTCATTGATGAATGGCGGCCAGGAACCACAACGATTGGGCAACACTCATCCGAACATTGTTCCTTATCAGGTTTTCAAAACCCAGGATAAATATCTCACTTTGGCAGTCGGCACAGAAAAATTGTGGGTCAGTTTTTGCGATGCGTTGGAATTGGAACATCTCAAAGAGGATCCACGCTTTGCAACCAATGCGGATCGCAATCAATACCGGAAGGAATTGATCACTTTTCTGGAGGAGTTGTTTGGCACCCAACCGGCGGATTATTGGTTGGAAAAACTTAAAAAGACAGGCATTCCGACTGGTCCGATCAACACGATTTCCGACACCTTGGCCCACCCTCAACACCAAGCGCGTGATTTTATTGTAGAGTCGCAGCACCCCACGGCGGGATTGGTCAAATCCATGGGAAACCCTATCCGTTTATCTGAAACCCCGATGACGTATCGCCAGCCTCCGCCGCTCCTTGG
>WASW01029416.1_pt1 | contig 37235 bp, 47 predicted proteins | sample 5698521 | NCBI WGS metagenome assembly WASW01 (sample SAMN11175560, study PRJNA528189) | sponge metagenome | isolation source: marine sponge | host: Leucetta | place: Antarctica: Western Antarctic Peninsula, King George Island | collected 2013-01
CCTGCCCATGATCAGCGCGATCTTGATTTTGCGCGTAAATATGAATTGCCAATCAAGGTTGTGATTCTTCCAAAAGAGGAGAAAGCGCGCATTCCGGTTGGGGATCAACTGACAGAAGCATTTGCCAGCAAAGCGAATACGGTTATGGTGAACAGCGCAAATTTTGATGGCTTGGCATGGCCGCAGAGTTTTGATAAGGTCGCCACTTTTTTGGAAGAAAATGGCGTCGGAGCGCGAAAAATCAACTATCGCTTGCATGACTGGTTGATCAGCCGGCAACGGATGTGGGGAACGCCCATTCCATTTGTCCATTGTCCTGTTTGTGGTGTTGTGCCGGTTCCTTATGAAGAATTGCCCGTCAAACTGCCGGATGATGCGGAGTTTAAGCCGACAGGGGAGAGTCCCCTCAAATATCATGAGGGTTTTTTGAAAACGACATGCCCTCAATGCGGAAAACCCGCAGAACGGGAAACCGATACCATGGACACTTTTTTTTGCTCTTCCTGGTATTATTATGCTTACGTTTCTCCTTACTGGAAAACCGGGCAAAAATTGACACAAAATGATTTACCGTGGGATAAAAAATTAGGAGATTATTGGCTCCCTGTCGATCAGTATACCGGAGGAATCGAGCATGCAACCATGCACTTATTGTATTTTCGATTTTTTACTAAAGCGCTGGCTGATATGGGATTGTTGCCTTTTCGAGAACCAACGAAACGGTTATTCAATCAAGGGATGATTTTAGGAGAAGACCATGAAAAAATGTCAAAAAGCCGGGGAAATGTCGTCAACCCTGATAAGATTGTCCAACAGTTTGGCGTCGATGCAGTCCGTACTTATTTAATGTTTATTGGGCCTTGGGATGGAGGCGGGCCTTGGAATTCTAAAGGAATTGAAGGCATTATTCGGTTTCTCAAAGATGTTTGGGGGCTTGCCCAGGCAGAGCCATCGCAGTCAAGCGCGTCAAATTCCGATCAGTCAAAAATGTTGCGGAAAATCACTCATCAAACTTTGAAAAAAGTCACGAATGATTATAATCAATTCAAATTCAATACGGCGATTGCGTCATTGATGGGGTTTCGTAATACCTTAAAAGAGGTGTCACAAAAGCGATCTTCCACATCGGCCTGGGAAGAGGCCTTGGATTGTCTAATTTTGATGCTGGCTCCCATCACCCCTTATCTTTCTGAAGAACTTTGGCAGCAAAGACATGAAGGGGCCTCAGTGCATCTCCAAGAATGGCCTCGCTATGACGAAGAATTAGCAAAAGAAGCATTGATAACCCTCGTGGTGCAAGTGAATGGTAAACTCCGAGACCGAATCGAAATTCCGGCAGATTTGGAGCAAGCAGCGATAGAGGAAAAAGTTCGCAGTTCCTCAAAAATACAACTCTATCTTGCCGATAAAACAATTCTTAAATTGATTATTATTAAAAATAAGCTCGTCAATATTGTGGTTCGGTGATTTGACTCCATTATTTCTCAGTTTTATTTCAAAAAAATATAATCATAAAATAGTATTAAATCAATGAGTTATGAGGTTAAAAAAAAATTTATTATTTTTTGAAATATAAAACATACTTTTTGTATTGCTAAGCTAAAAATTGTCTGTTAAGATTCCTGTTTTTAGACATTAAGAGGGTTCATTACTCAATAGTTAAAGTCCTTACCTGCTTTGTAAAAGATCTACATAGGTTTACCTTCAAATTCTGCGTACTTACCTTTTAGAAACTTCACGAAGATTGACCCCTGATTTCAATTTGGATTAGCAGATAAACGCAAGAACAGTTTGATCAAATTTGCCTCAATCAAAGAAGGCTTTTGAGATTCTAAGAAAGTTTGATATGCCCACATTAAATCAATTAGTTCGGAAGGGACGAGCCAGAAAAACGACGAAAAGCGATACGCCTGCCCTGCAAAGTTGTCCGCAAAAACGAGGGGTCTGTGTCAGGGTTTATACCTCGACTCCCAAAAAGCCGAATTCGGCTTTGCGTAAAGTTGCGAGAGTTCGTTTGAGTAATGGCATTGAAGTGACGAGTTATATTCCTGGCATTGGTCACAATTTGCAAGAACACTCCGTGGTCTTACTTCGTGGTGGCCGGATCAAAGATTTACCGGGAGTTCGTTATCATGTCATTCGAGGAGCATTGGATACGGTCGGGGTTCAAGAACGTAAGCAAGGGCGTTCTAAATATGGTACCAAACGCAGCTAAGAGATAAAGAAAAATTATGGCAAGAAGGCATGCGGCAGTCAAACGAGAGGTGTTACCCGATCCTAAGTATAAAGATCAGTTGGTGAGCAAATTCATCAATTGTTTAATCAAGGACGGCAAAAAAAGTACCGCAGAAACAATTTTATATGGTGCCTTGGATCTGATTGAAAAAAGAGAATCAGAAACATCGTCTCTGGATGTCTTTAGAAAAGCTGTCAAGAATGTTAGCCCTGTGTTGGAAGTTAAATCGAGAAGAGTCGGGGGTTCGACTTACCAAGTTCCGATTGAAGTGAGATATGAGCGCAGCAAGGCTTTAGCAATACGTTGGTTGATTGCTTATGCGAATGGGCGGAGCGGGAAATCAATGAAAGGGAAACTTGCGGACGAATTGTTAGATGCTTTCCGTAATAGGGGATCTTCCGTTAAGAAAAAAGAGGACACCCATAAGATGGCAGAAGCGAATAAGGCATTTGCACATTATCGCTGGTAACCCTGTCGTTGGTAACATGTTGTGACACGGATTGAAACCAGGCGCAATATTGGTATCATGGCCCATATTGATGCGGGGAAAACAACAACGACTGAACGCATTTTATTTTTCACAGGGCGAATTCATAGAATCGGCGAAGTTGATGATGGTGCCGCAACGATGGATTGGATGGCACAAGAACAAGAAAGAGGGATCACCATTACCTCGGCCGCAACCACTTGTTTTTGGAAAGTTGATCGTCAAGATTACACTTTAAATATTATTGATACACCTGGACACGTTGATTTTACATTTGAGGTAGAGCGCTCTCTGCGTGTTTTGGATGGTGTGGTTGCTGTATTTTGTGGAGTAGCCGGGGTTCAGTCACAATCTGAGACTGTCTGGCGGCAAGCGGATCGCTATAAAATATCGCGGATTGCGTTTGTCAATAAGATGGATCGAGTTGGTGCCGATTTCTTCAGAGTCTTAGAAATGATGGAGGAACAACTTGGTGCAAAACCAATTCCTCTTCAGATTCCACTTGGTAGAGAAGATAGTTTCCAGGGGGTGATTAATTTAATCACCATGAAAGCCATTCGCTATGATGAAGTTTCTTTAGGAGCCGAGTTTACCACGGAGAAAATTCCTGAGGAATATCAAGAACAAGCAGCGGAATATCGAGAAAAATTATTAGAAGCGGTTGCAGAGTTTGATGATCAACTTCTTGAAAATATTTTAGACGAAAAAGAGATTGATCCAAAAGAGATTGAGAAGGCTATCCGTCAGGGGGTATTGCAAAATCAAATCACCCCGGTTTTGTGTGGCTCTTCTTTCAAAAATAAAGGCATCCAAGAGCTTTTAGATGCTGTGATTAAATATTTGCCAGCTCCGATTGATCTTCCTGCCACCAAGGGGAGGGAGCCTGAGACTGGAGAGGATATTTTTTTTGAGCCACGGGATGAAGAAAATTTATGTGGCATTGCTTTTAAAATTGTCGCCGATCCATTTGCCGGGCAATTGACATTCATCAGAGTATATTCTGGTGTTTTGGAATCAGGAAAATCGATTTATAATCCGCTAAAAAAGAAAAGTGAGCGGGTTGGGCAATTGGTGAGAATGCATTCCAATAAACGTGAAGAGGTCAATAAAATTGAAGCGGGTGATATTGGGGCAGCCGTTGGATTCAATTTTACAACGACAGGAGACACGCTTTGTTTCAAAAAAAAACCAGTCCTTTTGGAACAAACCCATTTTCCTGAGCCAGTCATTGATATTGCGATTGAGCCGAAAACAAAAGCGGATCAAGTCAAACTGGAGCAAGCACTAGAGAAGCTGACGAAAGAAGACCCTTCATTTCGTATTAAAATTGAAGAAGAAACAGGGCAGACTCTGATTTCTGGAATGGGTGAATTGCACCTTGAAATCATTGTCGAGCGTTTACAAAAAGAACTCCGAGTTGCTTGTAATGTCGGGAAACCGCGAGTCGCTTACCGAGAAACGATTTCGGATAAGACAACGATTGAAATTGAATTCAATCAGACAATTGCGGGGAAGCAGCAATATGCTTTTTGTCGGTTATTTCTAAGCCCTTTAAAACCAGGAAAAGGGGTTATTTTTGAAAATAAAATAGAGCAAGAACCGCTTGATAAAAATTTTGTAATAGCGGTTGAGCAAGGCCTGAGAGATGCTCTCGATGGTGGGGTTCTTGCGGGTTACCCTCTGATTGATTTCAAAGCGGTTCTCATTAAAGGAGGGGCGCGGGAGCATGAATCCTCAGAGATGGCTTTCAAAATTGCTGGTTCAATGGCTCTGAAAGATGGAGCAAGACAAGCAAAACCAGTGATTTTAGAGCCTGTTATGAAAGTAGAAGTGATCGTTCCGATGGAATATATGAGAGAAGTCATCAATGACTTAAACTCTCGAAAAGGGAGGATCAGAGGAATGTCGGAGCGCTCAGGGGCTCAGGTAGTTTTGGCAGAAGTCGCCTTGGCTGCAATGTTTGGGTATTCTACCGATTTAAGATCAGCAACCCAGGGGCGAGCCGTTTATTCAATGCAATTTAGCCACTATGAACCGATCGTTGAAAAACTGTTTGATGAAATTGTTGGGGTATCTCAAAACACGAATGTGTGAAGGAGATTCTAAGAGCTGGGCAATCATTTGTTAGGAGAAAGATATGGCAAAAGAATCATTTAATCGATCCAAACCACATGTGAATATTGGAACGATTGGGCACGTTGATCACGGTAAAACTACTTTGACGGCTGCTATTACAAAAGTCTTGAGTCTACAAGGTACGGCTGAATTCCAAGAATTTGATGCAATTGACAATGCCCCGGAAGAGCGGGCACGAGGGATCACCATTGCGACCACTCACGTTGAGTATGAAACCGCCAACCGACATTATGCTCATGTGGATTGTCCGGGACATGCGGATTATGTAAAGAATATGATTACCGGTGCTGCTCAGATGGATGGAGCGATCATTGTTGTTTCAGCGGCTGATGGGCCAATGCCTCAAACTCGTGAACATATTTTATTAGCGCGCCAGGTAAATGTTCCTTGTTTGGTTGTTTATTTAAACAAGGTTGATCAGGTCGATGATGAAGAGTTATTAGAATTGGTTGAAATGGAAGTTCGTGAATTATTAGATTCTTACGATTTTCCAGGAGACGATATTCCCGTAACGAGAGGGTCGGCTTTACGAGCAATGGAATCTACTGAGACAGATGCGGAAAATGATGATTTCAAATCGATTCTTGAATTGATGGTATCCGTCGATGAATATATTCCGCAACCAGAACGCCTCTTGGATAGGCCGTTTTTAATGTCAGTTGAAGATGTTTTTACGATTTCTGGCCGAGGGACAGTCGCCACAGGGAGAGTCGATCGAGGGATCGTTAAAGTCGGAGAAGAAGTTGAAATTTGTGGCATCCGTGATACTCAAAAAACCGTGGTGACTGGTGTCGAAATGTTTCGTAAAACCTTGGATGAAGGTCGGGCAGGAGACAATGTTGGGCTGCTGGTGAGAGGGTTGAAACGTGATGAGATCGAACGGGGGCAAGTGATTTGTAAGCCTGGGACGATTCATCCTCATACAAAATTCAAAGGCCAAGTTTACGTCTTGACCAAAGATGAAGGGGGACGTCACACTCCATTTTTCACTAACTATCGCCCTCAGTTTTATTTTCGCACCACTGATGTGACCGGAATGATTAAACTTCCTGAAGGTATTGAAATGGTAATGCCTGGGGATAATGTAGCGATTGAGGTTGAATTGATCACTCCAATTGCGATGGAAAAAGAACTTCGTTTTGCAATCCGAGAAGGTGGGAGAACCATTGGTTCTGGAGTTGTATCTGAAGTTGTCGAATAAAACCGGTTAGAGGTAGGATGGAACACAAAATTAAAGTGCGCTTCAAAGCATATGACGATAAATTGCTTGATCAAACAGTGATTGAAATCGTCAATACAGTCAAGAGGACGGGGGCGAGGATTGTTGGACCGATTCCATTACCGACCCGCATCAATAAATATACCGTACTACGCTCTCCGCATGTTGATAAAAAATCGCGAGAGCAATTTGAAATGAGGACACACAAGCGTTTGCTTTATATTCTCGATACCACTCCACAAACAATGGATGCTTTGATGAAGCTAGACATTTCTGCTGGAGTCGATATTGCGATCAAACAAAACTAATTCCTCGAAACGATTGGAAGCATACAAGAGATAATAATGGCAAAATTTCCAGTGCTCGGTTTTGATAAAACGTCTGTCAGTGAGATCGAGTTCAGTGATCAAGTCGTCGAGACTCCTTATCATCCTCATCTGATCAAAGATGCGGTGGTTTATTATCTTGCTGGCCAACGACAGGGAACCCATGCGACAAAGACCCGTTCTCAAGTTTCCGGTAGTACTAAAAAACCTTGGAAGCAAAAAGGGACAGGACGTGCACGGGCTGGGAGTGTCAAATCGCCTATTTGGCGTCAAGGTGGGATTGTCTTTGGTCCTATTCCACGAGATCATTCAAAATCGATGAACAAAAAAGTTCGAAAACAAGCATTGCGTTCTGCATTAGCAGAAAAAATGCGGAATAATCAAGTCCTTGTTGTTGAACATTTGCAATTGGAAAACCACAAAACAAAGGCATTTCAGGCAATTCTTTCTAATCTGGAATGTTCTCAAACGCTGATTGTTGTGGATGACCTCCCCAGAAATTTATCCCTTGCGACACGCAATCTTTCACAAGTCCAAGTCATCAATTATCGCACTTTGAATGTCTATAAGTTGTTGCGGTATGAAAAAGTGATTTTTGTTAAAGACGCATTGCCAATTGTTGAGAAAAGATTGTTATCATGAGCTTATATAATATAATAAAACGACCGCTTTTGACGGAAAAAACAACGCTACAGCATGAGTTTGCGAATCAGGTCGCTTTTCAAGTGAGTAAGCAAGCCAATAAAATTCAGATCAAGGAAAGCGTAGAAAAAGCCTTCAAAGTCACTGTCCTTCAAGTACGCACGATTAATATTAAAGGAAAACCAAAAAAATTAGGGCGTTATTTGGGAAAACGTCCTGATTGGAAAAAGGCGATTGTGACTTTAAAAGAAGGCGACAAAATCGAATACTTTGAAGGTGCTTAAGATCAACCAATAAGGAATTATGTCGATTAAAAAATATAAACCGACTTCGCCTGGACGGCGTGGAATGAGTGGATTTGGATTTGAAGAAATCACGACTTCGACTCCCGAAAAATCACTTTTAGCTCCGCTCAAGAAATCAGGGGGCCGGAATAGCAATGGACGAATCACGGTTCGTCATCATGGAGGTGGCCACAAACGGCGTTATCGCATCATTGATTTCAAAAGAAATAAATTCGATATTCCGGCAAAAGTATTGAGCATTGAATACGATCCCAATCGCAGTGCCAGAATTTCGCTAGTCCGCTATACTGACGGTGAAAAAAGATACATCATCACTCCAGAAGGTTTAAAAGTTGGCGATACCATTATTACAAGTGAGCAGGCAGAGATTCGGACTGGGAATACAATGCCGTTAAAAAATATCCCTGTTGGCACAATTCTCCACTGTGTCGAATTGAAACCTCAAAAGGGTGCCCAATTGGCGAGAAGTGCCGGTACGTCGGTTCAGCTGATGGGGAAAGATACGAATTACGTTCAATTAAAATTACGTTCTGGAGAAATTAGACTCGTCCGGTCAGAGTGTTTGGCCACGATTGGGTCAGTCGGCAATGCAGAAAATATGAATTTAAAGCAAGGAAAAGCAGGACGTAGCCGATGGCTGGGGATTCGCCCCACAGTGCGTGGTGTTGTGATGAATCCTGTAGACCATCCGCATGGTGGTGGAGAAGGTCGCACTTCAGGAGGACGTCATCCCGTTAGCCCCTGGGGGGTTCCGACGAAAGGGTATCGGACACGGAATAATAAAGCCACTGACAAATATATCGTCCGACGACGTAAAGCATAATTTCAGGAGATTTCATGCCTCGATCCTTAAAAAAAGAACCATTCATAGATAAGCATTTAGAAAAAAAAATTCTAACAGCACAAGAAAAACAAGATCGGAAATTGATCAAAACCTGGTCTCGCCGTTCAATGATTCGCCCCGATTTTGTTGGGCTCAATATTGCGGTTCATAATGGCAATAAATTCATTCCGGTATTTATTACTGAAGAGATGGTAGGCTACAAATTAGGAGAGTTTTCTCCTACCCGTACCTACCGTGGACACACTAGCAAGACTGATAAACGGTCAAGATAATTGAGGGATGTTTATGGAAACAAGAGCGATAGTGCGAGATATTCGAATAACATCACGAAAAGTTCGTTTAGTGTTGAACCTGATTCGAGGAAAAGATGTCGTGCAAGCATTTGCCTATCTTGATGCGACTCATCGGAAAGCGGTTCCTGTGGTGAGAACATTGCTCAAATCAGCGATTGCCAATGCAAATGATTTACACCCAGATGTGGATGTGGATAACTTGGTCATTAAAAGAGCCTATGCCGATGAAGGTCCAACTTTAAAACGATTTAGAGCCAGGGCAATGGGACGAGGTGCTCGGATCAATAAACGCTCTAGTCATATTACGTTAGTCGTTGGGGACTAATCAGTTTTATTTGTAATTCTTTAAATCAGAGGTCATTGTGGGGCAAAAAGTTAACCCGATTGGGTTAAGACTTGGCATTACCCGTACTTGGAATTCTAAATGGTATGCTGAAAAAAACTACGCAGAACAACTGAAAGAAGATGTAGAGATTCAAAAATTTATTAAAAAAACCCTCAAACACGCTGCTATTTCAAAAATTGAGATTGAGCGTGCGTCCCAGAAAACAAAAGTTAATATTTTTTCTGCCAGACCAGGTATTATTATTGGCCGGAAAGGCGATGAGGTTGAGAAGCTTAAAAAATCCCTTGTCCAATTAACCAAACGGGATGTTGTCGTTAATATTAAAGAAGTGAAACGACCAGAAATTGATGCGCAATTGATTGCTGAAAATATTGCTCAGCAATTGGAACGACGAGTTGCCTATCGACGGGCACTTAAGCGTGCGATGACTTCTGCGATGCGAATGAATGTCGAGGGTTGCAAAATTATGGTAGCAGGCCGTCTCAATGGTGCTGAAATGGCTCGGAGCGAATGGGTTCGAGAAGGTCGAGTTCGTTTGCATACTTTAAGAGCCAATATTGATTATGGTTTCACAGAAGCGCTGACGACTTATGGGCTCATTGGTGTTAAAGTTTGGGTCTGCCGAGGGGATAATTTTGAAAAGCAACGAAACAATCGGCGTAAGCGAAAGGAACGATAACCATGTTGATGCCAAAAAAGACAAAATTTCGTAAAAAAATGAGAGGGCGGACTACCGGAACAGCCCAATCAGGTAATGAAATTCAATTTGGTTCAATCGGCCTACAAGCTACGAGTTGTGGCTATATCACTGCTCGTCAAATTGAAGCGGCTCGACGAACAATTACTAGAAAATTAAAAAGGGGAGGGAAGATCTGGATCCGAATTTTTCCAGATAAACCGATTACCAATCGACCTGCCGAAACCCGAATGGGTAAAGGAAAAGGATCGGTTGAAGGATGGGTTTCCGTGATCAAACCTGGACGAATTTTATATGAAATTGATGGCGTCGCTCAAGAAATTGCTTTAGACGCCTTGCGCTCAGCAGGCTTTAAACTCCCTGTACATACTCAAATTACAAAACGGGGGTTAGTTTGAAAGTAGGTGAATTACGAGCACTATCTACGGAAGAGCTCGAAAGTAAAGTATTTGACATGGAAGAGGAGCAACTGCGTCGTCGTTGTAATCAAGTTATTTCTCAGTTACCCAATGTCAGGCTTTTGCGTCAAGGGAGACGTGATATTGCACAAGTAAAGACGATCATAAACGAAAAGAAACGTGAACAAAAGGAAGCGACTGCATAATCAAATGCCGTTTTCTTGTCCGTCGGTTCTAATTGCTTAAAATTAAATCCGAAAAAAGATTTGATGAATCGAAAAAATAAAAAAGCACGAACAGGAGTAGTTGTCAGTGACAAAATGGATAAGTCCATTGTTGTCAAGGTGGAAAGAATAGTTAAACACCCTTTGTACAAAAAAACTCTCAGGCGTTCTAAGAAATATATGGCGCATGATGAGAAAAATACTTGTAAAATGGGTGATATTGTTCAAATCATCGAATGCAAACCTCTCAGCAGTCGCAAAACCTGGCGGCTCTTAGAAGTAATCACGACAGCGTAATTTCTACAGGAACTGAAGGTGCTTAGGAGAGAATCATGATCCAAATGCAAAGTATGCTGGAAGTAGCAGATAATTCCGGTGCAAAAAGATTGATGTGTATCAAAGTGTTGGGTGGATCAAAACGGCGTTATGCCAGTGTGGGTGATATTATTGTCGCTTCGGTTAAAGCTGCCATTCCCAATTCTCGTATCAAATCCGGCGATATTGTCAAAGCTGTCATCGTACGAACGAGTAAAGAAATTCGCCGTAGTGATGGGACCTACATCAAATTTGATAAAAATGCGGCAGTTATTGTAGATGCCAAGCGTGAACCCGTTGGTTCTCGTATTTTTGGCCCAGTCGCTCGTGAATTAAGAGCAGGAAAGTTTATGAAAATCGTTTCCTTAGCTCCTGAAGTCCTTTAAAAGCATCAACATAGAACTAGAATGCGTGTAACAACAAATAAAACAAACCGTGGAGCGATTCGTGTCGGTGATGAGGTTCAAGTCATCTCCGGAAAAGACAGGGATCATCGTGGAAAGGTTTTAAAGATCGATTGGAAAGTCCATCGAATTTTGGTGGAAGGTGCTAATAAAGTCCATCGTCATAATAAACCTAGCCAACAAAATCAGCAGGGGCAAATCTCGATTTCAGAAGCGCCCATCCATTACTCGAATGTATTATTGTATTGTAAAGTGTGTGATCGCGGGGTTCGGGTTCGAATTGACCTGACAACACCCAAAGCTAAAAAACGCATTTGTGTTAAATGTTCCAATATTATTGAATGAGGGTTGGTGTGAGTCAACTATTAGAAACATATAAAGAAACATTAGTTCCTTCTTTGAAATCTCAGTTTGAATTTAAAAATATCCACCAAGTTCCAACCGTCAAAAAGGTTGTTTTGAACATGGGATTGGGGGAAGCCATCCAAAACCCCAAAGTCATTGAGGCTGCGGTTGACCAACTGAGTTTGATTGCCGGTCAAAAAGCGATTGTGACGCGCGCTAGAAAATCTATCGCCAGTTTTAAGCTAAGAGAAGGAATGCTGATTGGATGTCGGGTTTCTTTACGGGCCACTCGGATGTGGGATTTTTTGGAGCGCTTAGTAACAGTTGCGCTTCCACGTGTCCGTGACTTTCGAGGCTTACCCCCGAAAGCTTTTGATGGGTCTGGAAACTACACTTTGGGAGTGAAAGAGCAATTAATTTTTCCTGAAATCAATTACGACAAAATTGATAATATTCGTGGAATGAATATCACGATTGTCACTTCTACTTCCTCTGATGAGGAGGCAAAAGCTTTGTTAGAAGGGCTCGGTTTTCCCTTTCGGAAATAATCAACAATAGATAGTTATGGCAAAAAAATCATTAGTTATCAAAGCCTCGAAAAAGAATAAATTCAAAGTACGAGAGTATAACCGTTGCTCGTTTTGTGGTCGTCCACGGGCTTTTCTTCGTAAATTTGGAATGTGTCGGCTGTGTTTTCGTCAGAAAGCCAGCTTTGGACTGATTCCCGGAGTGACCAAATCGAGTTGGTAAATTATTGAGGAGCAATTTTATGTTTATCCCTGATCCAATTGCGGATTTGTGTACTCGTATTCGCAATGCGAAAATGAGGAGTTACCCAAAAGTCACCATTCCTCATTCAAAAGTAAAAGAGCATATTGTTGAAGTGCTTCAAAAAGAAGGCTTTATTGAAAATTGGAAAGTCGAGGAAGCCCATCCTCAATCCCAGATTATTGTTTCTTTGAAGTATAGCGATTCAGGAACCAGTGTGATCCGAACGATTACACGTATCAGTAAACCGGGATGTCGGGTGCATTTAGGAATTTCTGACATCAAACCGGTCTTAGGCGGTCAGGGAATTGCGATTGTGACGACTTCCAAAGGCGTGTTATCTGATCGGGAATGTCGGGAACAAAATACAGGTGGTGAAGTTCTTTGCCATGTTTGGTAAGTTTTAAGATTTAAAATAATCAGGAGCCGGGAAATGTCGAGAATAGGCAAACGCCCCATTGTGTTAATAGACAGCGTTAGCATTTCATATCAGAATAGAGAGCTTGAGGTCAAAGGACCGAAAGGGGTATTGAAATTCGTCATTCCAGAGTTAGTGGAATTGGATATTCAAGAGAAAACCTTAAACGTTCAAGCCGATTATGAAAATGATAAAAAAGCAAAAGCCTTGATGGGAACGACACAGGCGCTCATTACGAATATGGTTATTGGAGTGAGTCAGGGATTCCAAAAGCAGCTAAACTTAGTCGGAGTTGGTTATCGCGCTTCTGTTTCTGGAAGTAAGCTTGAATTGAATTTGGGATATTCCCATCCGATTCATTTCGATGTGCCAGAAGGAGTGCAAGCAAAAGTAGAAGGAAATACAAAAATTTTTCTGGAAAGTTGTGATAAACAATTGATTGGACAAGTTGCCGCAAATATTCGAGTCTTTCGTCCGCCCGAACCTTACAAAGGGAAGGGGATTTTGTTTGAAGGGGAACAGATTCGCCGCAAAGCGGGGAAATCCGCTAAAGTCTAATGCTCAGCGAGAGATTTAAGGAAACACATGAAAAAAACAGCAAAACGTTTAACGGCTCGAAAACAAAGACAAAGCAGAGTTCGACGAAAAATTTCAGGAACCGGAGAATGTCCTCGTTTAGCTGTCTTCCGTTCAGCAAATCATATTTACGCACAAGCAATTGATGATGAAGCCAGTGCTACATTAGCTGCGGCAGGAACAACAGAAAAAGAAATTAAAGAAGCGATTAAAGGACATACAGGAAATAAGAAAGCCGCAAGCGTTGTTGGAAAAACAATTGCCGAACGGCTCTTACAACAATCCGTTTCCTCAGTCGTATTTGATCGAGGTGGATTTCTCTACCATGGCCGTATTCAAGCACTTGCTGAAGCGGCACGTGAAGCAGGATTGAAATTCTAAATTTCTCGAAGACTATCAACTTCAGGAGTGAGGTATCCCATTGGCTGAAAAAGCGACAGAAAAGAACGAGTTAATTGAAAAAGTTATTCGAGTGAATCGAGTCGCCAAGGTTGTAAAAGGCGGGCGCCGATTTAGTTTTAATGCATTAGTCGTTGTTGGTGACGGTAAAGGCAATGTTGGTTTCGGAATGGGTAAGGCTGGTGAAGTCACAGAAGCCATTCGTAAAGGGATCAGCCGAGCGACAAAAGCGATGGCTCCTGTTTCGTTTACAGGAACGACAATTCCACATAGTGTGGTTGGGCATTTTGGTGCGGGAAAAGTTCATATGCGGCCAGCAAAAAAAGGACATGGTGTGATTGCAGCAGGCCCTGTGCGATCAATCCTAGAGGCAGCAGGAATTCACGACATCAGTGTCAAGTGTCTGGGATCACGAAATCCTCACAATCTTGTTCGTGCTACCTTTGACGCCCTTGTTCAATTGCATACTTTTGAAAAAATTGCGGAACGGCGTGGCAAAACAATGGCCTATTTAAACTCCTCAAATGAAGCATGAGTCATGTCACAAAAAATCAAAGTAACACAAATAAGAAGTGCCATTGAGCAAACAAAAAAGCAAAAAGCAACTCTCAAAGGGTTGGGGTTAGGGCGGATCAGCCAAGAACGAGTTTTGGAAAACACCGCTTGTGTTCGTGGCATGATTCGAAAAGTTCAACATTTAGTGGCAATTCAAGAAGTCTAATTAATCAGATCGTTTAAAGAGTTTAGACAATGGAACTTCATAATTTACAAAAACCGGAAGGATCGACAAAACAGCGTAAACGTGTCGGTCGTGGTCCCAGTAGTGGTTGGGGGAAAACATGTGGCCGTGGAGAAGGCGGTTATAAATCGCGCTCTGGCTCCAAAAAGAGGCGTGGATTTGAAGGCGGGCAGATGCCTTTGCATCGTCGCTTGCCTAAGTTTGGTTTTACCAACATTTTTAGAACAGAATATACGATCATCAATTTGAACACTCTCAATAAGCATGAGGGACTCGATCCTTCAGAGCTTTTAACCAAAGAGGTTCTGAAATCAAAGAGAATTATACGCAATACAAAGCTTCCTGTAAAATTGCTTGGCAATGGTGAGCTTTCAAAAGCAGTAAAAATTGAAGTCAATAAAGCAAGTCAATCCGCTGTGGAAAAGGTAAAGGCCGCAGGCGGAGAAGTAATCTTGCTAAAATAGGTAAATACATGTGGGCAACCATTCAGAACATTTTTAGAATAGAAGAATTAAGAGAGCGGATTATCTTCACCATTTTGATGCTAATCGTCTTTCGACTTGGTGCCCATATCCCAACTCCTGGCATCGATGGAGAAGCACTCAGTAAGTTTTTTGCCGCACAATCAGGTTCAATTTTAGGCTTTTTTGATATGTTCACTGGTGGTGCCTTGGGACGTTTGACGATTTTTGCTTTGGGAGTGATGCCCTATATCAGTGCTTCTATTATTATTCAACTGCTCACCGTCGTTTTTCCTTACTTAGAACGATTGTCAAAAGAAGGCGAAGCTGGGCGGAAGAAGATTACGGTTTATACACGATATGGCACCATTGCTCTCAGTATCATTCAATCGTTTGGAATTGCGGTCGGCATCCAGAGCATGGTCGCTCCGGATGGATCTCCTGTTGTGATTTCAACAATGAATGTGTGGGCGTTTCGAGCATTAACAGTAATCACTCTCACCGCAGGAACCACATTTTTAATGTGGATGGGTGAGCAAATCAATGAAAGAGGCATCGGGAATGGGATCTCTCTCTTGATTTTTGCCGGAATCGTGGTTGATATGCCTGGCGCTGCCATCAATTCTATTCAATTACTGCAAAGTGGTCAATTGTCCGAATTGATAATTGCTTTTGTAGTCGCCTTGATGATCGCGGTTCTCTTTTGTGTGATTTTTATGGAAACCGCGTATCGTAAAATTCCGGTACAATATGCTAAGCAAGTCCAAGGGAATAAAATGTATGGCGGGCAAGCTTCGAATTTACCGCTAAAAATCAACTCTGCTGGAGTCATTCCCCCGATATTTGCTTCATCAATCTTAGCTTTTCCTGCCACCATCACTGGTTTCATTGCGGTTCCTTGGGTTCAAGCGATTGGAAGCCAATTGATCCCTGGACGCTTCCTCTATTCTGTCTTGTCGGGGATCATGATTTTTTTCTTCTGCTTTTTTTATACAGCGATTCAATTTAATCCTGTAAAAATTGCGGATGAAATGAAGCGGTATGGGGGATATATCCCTGGAATTCGCCCCGGCAAAAAAACAGCGGAATACATCAATGCTGTTTTGACTCGTTTAACCTTTGGTGGCGGCTTGTATCTCACGGCAATTGTTGTCTTGCCCAGTATTTTGTTTCTACAAATGGGGATTCCATTTAATTTTGGAGGAACAGCACTCTTGATTGTTGTTGGGGTTGCGTTAGACACCGTCAATCAAGTTGAAAACTTTTTGCTCAATCGGAATTATGATGGGTTTATGAAGAAAAGCAAAAGACGTCAGGTGAGTTCAAGAAGGTTACGAATCTGATTTGATTTTAGTATCTAAGGTTTAAGAGTATTTTATGAAAGTTCGTTCATCAGTCAAAAAAATGTGTGATAAGTGTAAAGTGATTAGGCGTCACGATGTATTACGTGTGATTTGTAAAAATCCAAAACATAAGCAACGTCAAGGGTAACAAATAGGAGTATAACGTGGCAAGAATTGCAGGCGTGGATTTGCCCAATAATAAGCGTGTTGAAATCGCATTGACTTATATCTTTGGAATTGGCCGTCCTTCGTCAAACGAAATTCTGAATAAAACCGGAATCAATCGAGACACGAAGGTTCACGGTTTATCAGATGAAGAAGTCAGTAAAATCAGAATATTGATTGAAAATGAATATCGGGTAGAAGGCGATCTTCGTAGAGAAGTTAATTTGAATATCAAACGTTTGATGGATCTGGGAAATTACCGAGGTTTGCGTCATCGTCGAGGACTCCCAGCACGAGGGCAACGGACAAAAACCAATGCTCGAACGCGTAAAGGGCCACGGCGTATTGTCGGAAAACGAAAAAAATAATATTTCTCCTTTCCTAGAGCAGGTATATGGCAAAGAAAAAATCAGAAAAAAAGAAAGAAAAAAAGATTGTTGAGCGAGGGATCGTGCATATTCAAGCTTCTTTCAATAATACGATTGTAAGTGTAACGGATATGCAGGGAAATGTAATTGCCTGGTCAAGTACCGGATTGCATAGTTTTAAAGGTTCTCGCAAAAACACACCTTTTGCCGCAAAAGTGACTGCGGAAGATGCGACTCGAAAGGCTCAAGAATTTGGTATGAGAGAAGTGGAAGTTTATATCAAAGGACCAGGAGCCGGGCGTGAATCCGCATTAAGAGCAATTGCCTCTGAAGGCATAACCGTGACAAGCATTCGGGATGTGACACCCATTCCTCATAACGGATGTCGTCCCCCCAAACAACGTAGAATCTAAGTGTGGGAGTTATATGTTTGCAAAAAATTGGGCTGCCATTGCAAAACCAAAACGATTGCAGGTTGAACCAAATACTTTTAGTGGTTCGTATGCAAAATTTATCATAGAACCTTTAGAACCGGGATATGGAGTAACTATCGGGCACGCATTGCGCCGAACTTTATTGTCATCGATTTGGGGAAGTGCTGTCTTTGCAGTCCAAATTGAAGGAGTTTCTCACGAATTTACCCATATTCCTGGAGTGATTGAAGATGTCGTACAAATCATCTTGAATTTAAAGGAACTCAAACTCAAACAGTTTGAAGAAGGCCCTCTCGAATTAGAGTTAGTTGGAGAAGGAGCGGGTATTTTGACAGGAGCCGATATTTCAACCTTTGATAAAGTTGAAGTATTGAATCCTGAGTTGAAAATCGCGACGCTGAATGAAGATGCAAAATTGAGTATGATTTTGTATGTCCGGCAAAACAAAGGGTATGTGACATCGGAAGAAAATCAGGAAGATGACTTACCTTTGGATGTGATTTATGTGGATTCCAATCATTCTCCTGTCACTCGAATCAATTATGAGATTCAAAATGCTCGGGTTGGCCAGCAAACCGAATTTGATAAATTGATTTTCGAATTATGGAGCAATGGTTCTGTCGCACCAGAAGATGCGATTGCTTATGCTGCAAAAATTTTAAAAGAGCATATGGATATCTTCATCAATTTTGATGAAAAAGCAGTTGAGCCAGAGCCTATCGAGGAAGAAGAAATCCCTCAGTTCAATGAAAATCTTTATCGCAGTGTGAGCGAGCTGGAACTTTCTGTGCGCTCGATCAACTGTTTACAAAATGCGAAGATTGAAACCATTGGAGATTTGGTGCAGAAAACCGAACAAGAAATGCTAAAAACCAAAAACTTTGGGCGGAAGTCTTTAAATGAAATCAAAAGTATTCTCAATTCAATGGGATTGATGTTGGGTATCAAACTAGAAAGTTTTGACCCAGCAGAAAACCCTTATGAGAAGAAAAAAGCTAGTTAATAGTTTATCCCAAACTTAAAATCAATTGAATCGTTATGCGTCACTTAAAAGCGGGTAGGCGACTGGGTGTTACAACGTCTCATCGTCGGGCTATGATGAGAAACCTGATCACGTCTCTGATAGAGCATGAACAAATCACCTGCACTGTAGCTCGTGCGAAGGAATTAAGAAAACCTCTCGACAAGATGATCACTTTAGGGAAACGGGGGGATCTTCACGCTCGCCGGCAAGCTTTAAAATTTATTAAATCCAAAGAGGCCATGGCGGCACTGTTTGGAGAATTGGCAGAGCGGTATAAAGATCGAGAAGGCGGATACTCAAGAATTATTAAATTGGGAACGCGTCGTTTAGGTGACGGTTCTCATATGGTCATAATTCAATTGATTGATGGGCCGAATGATGGACTTTCTGCATTAAAAAAGAAATCATCTCAAAAAGAACCTAAAGAAAATACAAGCACTGTTCTTGAAGAGGTCAGTCAAGAAGTTTCAAGTGACGAATCTCAGGAGGTTGCCTCAGAGACCGTTGAAACGAAAGAGGCTTCAAGCAAAGCAGAAGCAGATTCTTCACCTGAGGAAACTTCTCAAGAGGCTGCTGAAACAAAAGATCAAGAGCCGACAGAAGAAAGCAATGAGGATCCTAATAAGCCTGCAAAATCTGAGTGAGCGGAACTCCCTACCAAAATTTTTTCTCAGCTACCATAGCTAAAAAACGAAGTTGAATCTGTTCTTTCAAACTTAGGGTTTCTTGATTTTGTGAAGAAACCTTGAGTTTAGTCTGAAAGTGAGCAGAAATCGAGACACTTGAAAATTAAATCTACGGAATTCAAAATTTTTCTTGCTTCTCGATCAATTCATTAGTAACTGATGTTACCTGTACAGTTCCTTTGCCTTCCAAAACAACAATCTTGCTGATAAAATGAAATCCCAACAAGTGTTGAGTGATGAACCAGAAGAGCGTATTTAAGCTCATAAGGTGAAATAAAGCTGATCATCTTAGCTCAACATTCCTACTAAAAAGAGAGGACTCTATGAGAAGCATCTTAACAAAAAGATTACTGTGCGCATTGATAGGTTTAGGCGTTTTTTTCGGATGTGCGATAACGGTTCATGCTCAGTTTTTTGGATTCAGTGCCGATGGCGCTATTGCATATTCTGCGGCAGATAAAAAGGTTTCAGGAGGAACTTTCGGCATCACTCATCCTATTCCTTTTGTGCCAAATATTGGCGGTATGAAATTCTTTTTTGACCGGCGAAAGAAAGGTACGAAAGGAATGACATTGAACACAAAGGTTGCGGTTACCTCTGGAAATTTATTTTATAATATCCCGGTTCCTTTTTTTACATTGTCTTTGGGAGCGGGGGTCGGGAACATGAATACTAAAACAGATATTATCAAGGAATTTGGCCGTGTTGAGACCATTAAGGTAGATACCCCAATCGGAGAAGGATTTATACGGCTAGGCCTCCCTTTTCTCCATTTTTTTGATTTTCACATTGGCTACCACTATATCAAGGCAGGAGATATTAAATTAGCAAAAGATAGTAAAACAAAAATTGTTGGAGTCAAAGAAAAAGTAAATCTGTCCGGTGGATTGACCACTATTGGAATTTTAATAGCTCTCTAATGTTTTCTACTCCTTTTCCTGAGCAGATAAAGTTTTGTTGCCTGGAAAATGCGACATTGCCCTCTTATCCTATTCTGAAAGAAGAAGCGGCCTGTCTTCAATCTGTAAAAGGAGAACACCGCCGTGCTGAGTTTCTATTGGGCCGTGCTTGTGCGCATCAAGCTTTAGCGGCTTTTCATCTTTCTCATTTCCCGATATTGAGGAATGAAAATAGAGCGCCGATATGGCCTGAATCAATTGTAGGGAGCATTTCTCATACAGAAAATAGAGCCGCCGCGGCGGTCGCTCAACGAACCTCTGTCAAAGGAATCGGCATTGACATAGAAAACCTACAACGGCCTGTCAACATAGGAATCCAACGACATGTTTGTGTTTCTCAGGAAAAAGAATGGTTGGCCCAATTTCCATCGGATCAATTAGAAATTTTTCTTAAAATTATCTTTTCTGCAAAAGAATCTATTTTTAAATGCTTTCATCCTCTGACCGGTATCTATCTTGACTTTCGAGATGCTCGAATTGTATTGGTGGAAAATCCATTGGGTTTTAAATTTACGTTATTGAAAGCATGTGGTTCCGATTTTCCGAAGGGATTTCAACACACGGGAGCTTATCAAATCGTACAAAACATGGTTTTGACCTCAACCTGGATTTCTGCCTGAATACTAACTTTTCAATAATTGATGCACTATGAAAGGATTTTTTTTCCAACGCCCATTAGAATATCACCTGACTGCCGAAGGAGAAGAATGGGAGCAAGGTGATCCGATTCATGGAACTCTACGCGTGAAAAATACAGGAAATAATTCTGTAAAATTAGAGACACTCCAAACAGGGTTGGCTTATGGGGTTTTTAAAAAGATCAAAGAGAAAGACGCTGATGCCTGGAGTGATTTGCAAACTCAGGTTCTTGCTCAAAATATTAGTTTTTCTCCTCAAGAAGAACAGCACTATCATTGGAAATTTGACTTGGCTTCTGACTCTCCGATTACTGATAAAGCCGGTAGTTTATTTTTATTATATGGAAATGAAAAAATATATTCTCAAGGACGCATTGATGTGAGGGTGACATTGATGCCGATTTTGCAAAGTTTTCTACAAACCTTTGAGACTCAGTTTCGTTTTCAAAAAAACTATGAAAAACCTAAGCAAGCGTTTACAGAAGTGAAACTCGTTCCTCCTGATTCAAAGGATTTTCCGACTCTGGATCATGTCTTATGTTTTTTGCGAATTCATGAAAAAGTCATGGAAATCCGTTATAATTTTAAAATGAAGGCTCTGGGGAAAAAGGCCAATCAAGAAAAATTGAAAGTCCTGAGAAAGAACCGGGAATTCCAGCAGCATTTTACAGAAGAACAATATACTCAGGGTGGTTTTTCTAACCGGGAATGTTTCCGCCAAGCGATTCAAGAAGCCCTAGAAATGGCAAAGCCTGATGCCATCTTTTGAAATAAAAAACCGTTGTGGCTCTCATGGAGAAATGCCCCATTTAATTTGGCCTCAACTCCAAAAAGAACTGCAAACGATTGTCCGTTAGATTCCCTATGTTTTATTTGGATAATGCCTCTACAACTACAATATTGCCTGCTGTCCTGGAAAAAAGCCTTCCTTATTTAACCCAACATTTTGGCAATCCATCTTCGATTCATCACCTTGGAGTGGAGGTGGCCAGATCCATCAAATCAGTCAGGCAAACCTTTGCTCAGTTATTACATGTCTCAAAAGAGGGTATTATTTTTTGTGGCAGTGGCACGGAAGCCAATCATTTAGCCTTATGGGGAGTGGCTCACTCTGGCAACTTGAAGGGAAATCAGATCATTGTTTCAAGTCTTGAACACCCTTGTATCTTGAGAACGGCAGAAGCCCTTCAGCAGCAAGGGTTTCAAGTGGATTATATTCGTAGTTTGCCAGAAGGTGTGATTGATATCACTCACCTTGAATCATTGATTTCAAAAGAAACTCGCTTGGTTTCTTGCATGGCAGTCAATAATGAAATTGGAACACGACAGCCTTTGGCTGAAATTGGGCAAATGATTGAACAAAAAAATCCGAACACTCTATTCCATGTTGATGCGGTTCAAGCATTAACTAAAATCATTCTTCCCATCAAAGACGCAAAAATTGATTTGATTTCCATCAGTGGGCATAAAATTGGAGCGCCAAAGGGAATCGGTGCGCTTATTTCTGTGGGACATATTCCTTTAGCACCTGTCATATTAGGCGGAGGGCAGGAATATGGGATCCGCGGCGGAACGGAAAATGTATTTGGGATTATGGCATTTGGAGAGGCGGCTCATTTAGGAGAAAAACGGCGAACGCGTTCGTTTGAGGCATTGACGAAGTATAAACAGCGGTGGTTGGATTTTTTGATACAGAAATGCCCACAGGTTCAGATTTTTCAATCGCCCCATGTTTTGCCGCATTATCTGAATTTATCGATCCCTCCGATACCGGCAGAAGTGTTTTTACACCATTTAGAAGCGGAAGGTATTTATGTTTCCATCGGTTCTGCCTGTTCCTCTAAAAAAGTTCAAATTTCCCATGTACTTCAAGCCGTTGGCATAAAATCAACTATTGCAAAGTCAATGATTCGCCTTAGTTTTTCTGAATCCAACCTTTCAGAAGATCAAGAAGAATTATTTCACCGCTTTTCTTCTGTCATCAAGCAATTGGAAATAGTCTTATAAATTAGAAGGTTAAACCGAATAATTGTTCTGACCTCCTCCCTGAAATCTTCATTTAGCTTGCATGTCAGATAATTATTGTCATATATAATTTTGTCTAAAATTTAGTGTATTAATCTAGCTATCCCTTTGACTATAGGAATAAAATGAAAATATTAAAAAAATGCCTGCTAGCTCTTGCATTGGTCGCATTTCTTTTGCCAATAGCCCCAAGCCTCCATGCAGATTCACATAAAAAATTCACCATCGCTCTTTTGCCCGGGGTCGTCGATCCTTTCTATTTTACGATGCATCGTGGGGCAAAACATGCTGCAGAAGCCTTGGGGGTCAATCTTCTGTTTCAAGTTCCAAAGCAGTGGAATCCGTCGGTACAGGTTCCAATTTTGAATGCAATTATAGCCAAGAAACCAGATGCGATTCTGATTGCACCGACAGACAAAACTCAACTGATTGCACCTCTAAAAGCTGCTGTGGAACAAGGAATCATGGTCATCACAGTTGACACCTTTATTGATGATGGTAAATATCAAGACGGATCCGGTCGAGGTGATTTTCCTCTGTCTTATATTGCTTCAAACAATGTTCTCGGTGGCAGAATGGGCGCCAGAGCACTGGCCAAATCCCTTAACGGCAAGGGAAAAGTCTATGTTTCTAACACCGTTCCAGGTGTTTCCACAACAGATCAACGGGAAGAGGGTTTCAGACTTGAAATCGCAAATTATCCTGGCATCACCCTCCTGAAAACTCAGTTTAACGGTGACGATGCTAATAAAGCTGCCGCTCAATTGCAGGCTGTTGTTGCAAGAAATTCAGACCTTTCAGGAGTCTTTGGTGCCAATCTTTTTTCTGCTATCGGTGCTGCTGATGGTATCAAAGCACTTGGAAAAGCAGGGAAAATCAAGGTTGTCGCCTTTGACGCACCATCAAGGATAGTTGATGATATTAAAAGTGGTCTGATTGATTTAGCAATTGCACAGCATCCTGCTGAAATCGGTTATTACGGTGTTGTAACGGCATATGCCGCCCTGACTGGTCAGTCGATACCCGTAACCATCGGCACAGGATTCACTGTGATGGATGCTTCCAATATCAATGATCCAGAAATCTTAAAATTCGTCTATTCCGACTGATCTTTCCGACATCAGTATCTGATTCAAGCGGACCGAATATAATCGGTCTGCTACCTCCTATTATTATTTCCTTTAATGGCAGATCCTTCTAATCTCAATCATCGTGGAGAATGGGTCCGTGACATCTGGTCATGGCTTTTTCTCATCTTGATGATCTTGTTTTTTGAAATCTTCGCCCAAGTTGCATATTCAACCTCTTTTATTTTCAATGGTTTCAACATTCAAAGCATTTTAGTCTTTGCCACTGCACCTCTGCTTCTAGGAATTGGACAGACCCTGGTCATCATTTCAGGAGGGATCGACCTTTCTGTAGGATTTATAATGGGGTTTGGCGCAGTCGTCCTCGCGACATTAGTACGGGATATCTCACCAGAATCCCAAGGTTTTGCTTTTACTTTCGGGATTCTGATTACGTTTCTTATCTGCTTAATCCCAGGATTGATCAATGGACTCCTGATCACCAAACTAAAAGTTCCTCCATTCATTGGGACTTTGGGAATGTACGGAGTTGCTAGAGGTTCTGGTTTCATCATTGCCGATGGAATGACAGTACCGGTCAACAACGACTGGCTTTTTGAATTGGGAACTGCAAAATTTCTTGGAATCCCTCTTGTAGTCATGATTGCCATTTTTGTTGTTCTAATTTTTCATTTCATCCTATCTCAAACTCGTTTTGGTCAATACACTTATGCGATAGGTGGTAATCGGGAAGCTGCCATAAGATCAGGAATCAACGTTGATCGCCACATCATACTTATTTTTATGATCTCCGCCTTTTGTGCTTTCTTGGCAGGGCTGATCTACACTGCGCGTTTCTCGGCTGGTGCAGCACAGGCTGGGGAACCAATGTTACTCGATTCTATCGCTGCCGTATTCATCGGTGGTGCGAGTTTTTATGGGGGATCTGGAAAGATACTGGGAACAGTGGTTGGCGCCCTTGTGATTGCCGTCATTCAGTTTGGACTCGTGTTTATAGACGTTGATGCATTCTGGCAGTTTCTTGCTGTTGGCCTCGTCATCATTGTGGCCGTTCTGATTGATCAATCCAAAACACGTGTCACGATAGGTGAATCCCATGAATGAGCCTCTCTTGGAAGTCAAATCCGTCAGCAAACACTTTGGTGGTGTCAACGCACTTTCTGAAGTGTCGATGAATCTGAAACGTGGCGAGGTCTTGGCGTTGGCCGGAGATAATGGAGCAGGGAAATCAACTTTGATCAAAATCATCTCAGGAGTTTATCACCAGGATGATGGAGAACTGTATTACAACGGGAATCATATCAAAATGATTAACCCAAAATTCGCAAGAAGCCTTGGCATCGAAACCATTTATCAAGATTTGGCATTGGCTGATAACTTGAATGTTGGAGCAAATATTTTCCTGGGCCGTGAACTTCTTTCGAATTTTTTAGGGCCTCTAAAAACCCTCGATCGCAAGAAAATGCTCTTCGAATCGAAACATGTTCTTGAATCACTTGATATAGAAATCCCTGAACAGTCCTTAAACCAACCGGTCCGTCGTCTTTCCGGTGGACAAAGACAGGCGATTGCTATCAGCAGAGCCATCTATTGGAATGCCGAGCTACTGATTATGGATGAACCAACCGCAGCTCTAGGAGTTCCTGAACAACTCAAGGTTATAGAATTGATCCGTAAGTTAAGAGAGCAGAACATTGCTATCATTTTCATTTCACACAATCTTAACGATATTTTCGAAGTTGCCGATAGGATCTTAGTTCTGCGACAAGGAAAAATGGTAGGTGAACGGATTATCACTGAAACAGACCGTGAGGAAGTTGTGGGCTTGATGGTGCATGGGTAGTCTTAAATTAAAGTAAACGTATCTTAAGGAATCGTCTTAGGAATTCTGACTTGGCGAACAGCATACAAAACGAGGGCAAGGATCATGAATAAAACCGTTTGCACCTCAGAGTCACGAAAATTATTTTCAAATATCCCTGCTATCAAAAATCCAAAAATTCCCGCAAATCCGCCCCATATCACAGAGTGATAATATCCTGAGGCAACATTGCCTTTTTTCAAAGTTTGCCGGATTGTTCGAAAAAATACCCCCCAGATCAATAGATAACTGAGTAATCCAAAAATCCCCAAATTGACCCATGTTTGCAAATAGATATTGTGAACACCAGCACTGGCCGAATTGAAAAATTGGTGGCCGGTTTCTTGAGTGATCGGTTTTCGATATTGCGGCATCACCTCGCCGTCATTATTCAAACCAATCCCTAACCAGGGGTGATCTTTGATCGCTTGCCATCCAGTTTGCCAAAGTAAGAAGCGATCTTGATTATATTTTATTACAAAACCACTCTCGAACCGTTGCCAAATCAACCCGGCCCCTGTCGTTTGTTCATTCAATTTATGATCTTTCAGTGTGTACTGCCAAAGCATCACACTCAGCATTCCTATTCCCAAACAGATGAGCAATAACAACCATTTTTTGGGAAGACGAAAGCAGAAAATAAACAAAGCCACCAGACTTCCGAGCCAGATACTTCGTGCTAAAGAAGCAAGAATTGCCAGGAAAATAACGATGGAGCCTGCCTTGTAATACCATTGAAATTTTTTAGACATTTCTTTACAAAAACTCAGGGAAACAAAGAGTGGGAAACAAAGCAGCAGAACGCCTCCAAATGTGAGATGATGGGAAAAGTTTCCCTTTGCATGGAAAATGTTCGAGTAACCATGCAAGGCATAACAAGGATTTTTATAAGGAGTTGGAGATTGATTTTCAGGAGAGCGAAACCAGTCAGCCCCTGTAAAATATTGAATAATTCCATAAATAGAAACCAACACAAGAAAGAAAAAAAAGACGCGAAGCAATTGCTGATCATCGATATCTTCCAAAGCACAATATAAAACCCAGGGTAGAAACAGGTGAAGGTTATCTCGGATGGCAAATCCAACCCCTGCCGAATAAGGAGTGGCCACGCCAGATAAAATATTAAAAAACAGGAAAATTAGGAGCGCATGGAAGACCGGATGATGAATCTTCCAAAAGTGGCGATTTTGAATGGAGCGTAAGAGAAATACTACATATAATCCTGCAATAGCGATACTTTCTCCGGCGATTGTAAAAGTGCTGAAACAAAATAAAGCATAGAGCAAAAAGCGGTTCCACCAGCTGTAGGAGAGGGCATCGAAGGCAAATGAATTCATAGCATAAAATTTATGGAAATGATTTTCCTTTGAGTTGCTTTTTAAACGATAAGATTGTTATCTTGACTGAAAATGACTTCTTTTATGACGTATTTGTAGATGAATTGAAACATTAATTTCAACCATCTTTCAGCGGTTCAAAAGAATGAAGCGACAAACGGATTCCTCCTGAAACTGAAAAACAAAGATACTGAGGAAAATTTATTTTGAAAAATAAAAGAGGCCTTATTATTTGCTAGAGCTTTTTTTGTAAATATTGGCGAGTGTGGATGATCAGCCATTCTCGGCAAACAGGGAAGAGTAAAGCAAACCCAATGGCATCTGTGATCAACCCTGGAATAAGCAAGACGATTCCGCTCAGGAGAGTGAGCAGGGATTCCAACAATTCTTCTGTCGGCATCCTTTTGTTTTGAAGCTCTGATTCAAATAATGTCCACAAGGATAACTCTTCTGCTTTCATTAACCACAATCCCAACCCTCCTGTTGCTCCACAAATAAAAAAGATACTGAGCAAAGGGATGGTTTCACTGAGTTGGGATAAAATCCAGATCTCAATCAATGGTAGGGGCAGAAAAATAAACAATAATAGATAGCCCAATTTTTCTCCTGGGTTTTCTGTTAATGATTTGAGATTTTTTTAATATTGTCTGTTGCCAATGTGAGAAGGAATAATTTTTGTAGGAGGATTGATCGGAGAAAATATAAAGGAAACAAAACTATCGACTTTGAAAATAAGGAGGGATATACAAGTATTCAAAGTCAATAGAAAGTGTTGAACGGCAGTGATAGAAACTGTCGTTGCGGAGGAGTATAAGTAAAAATTAAAAAGTATCACTGAAGTTATCGCAATTAAAAAATGATGTCAACCCCTATTTTATTAAATTTAAAAAAAATGTATTCTTCTTTTTATTTTGTTTCATCTAATCTGAATAAAATTCGAGAATTCAAGGAATTACTCGGCATTCCTATCGAGAGTATTCCAATCGAGATTGATGAAATTCAAACCACAGATTTGGACGCATTACTGAAACACAAAGTTCAACAAGCATACAAAAAAATCAAAGCACCCGTCATAGTTGAGGATACCGCACTTTTTTTCAATGCCTGGAATGAGTTGCCTGGGCCGTTGATCAAATGGTTCCTGAAGGAGTTAGGGGTGAGACAATTGGTACAAGCATTATCCTCTTTTGAAGATAAAACGGCAAAAGCGGTGTGTGGTGTGGGCTATACCGATGGAGAATCATTTCATTTTTTTGAAGGAATGATTGAAGGGAAAATTGTCCCCCCTCGTGGAGATTATGGATTTGGTTGGGACAGTATTTTTCAACCCACAGGAAGTTTTCAAACTTTTGCTGAAATGAACCCTGCACAAAAGAATAAGATCTCTATGAGACGCAGGGCTTTGGAGAAATTCAGCGACTTCTTAAAGGAGAGGTCAAGCTGAGAGAGGAATTTTTTTCAAACTGGCAGGCAGAGCAAAGGTAACATTTTCTTCAACCAACGTCAGTTCTTTGACTGTATTTTGGGTCGCCAGATTTTTTAAAGTTTTGATGATATCTTGAACGATATCTTCTGGTGCGGAAGCGCCTGCGGTGATCCCGATTCGTGAAATTCCCTCTAGCCACTGAGGGAGAATTTCATCTGCCGATTCGATTCTCCTTGCTGGAATTCCTGATGCTTGAGCCACTTCCACTAATCGCAGCGTGTTAGAACTATTTGGCGCACCAAGGACTAAAATGAGGTCAACTTCGTTTTTCATTGCTTTGACCGCATTCTGACGGTTTTGGGTCGCATAGCAAATGTCCTCTTTAGGAGGGCCTTGAATCGTAGGAAATTTCTTTTTCAAAGCTCTCACAATTTCTGCTGTATCGTCCAATGATAAAGTCGTTTGAGTCAGATACGCGATTTTGTTTTTGTCAGGAATTTCCAAATTTTCGACATCCTCGATTGTACTGACCACGAAGATGGCATCCGGAGCTTCTCCAACGGTACCTTGCACTTCTACATGATCATGATGACCAATCAATACAATGACAAACCCTTGCTTGGCGTACCGTTGCGCTTCCAAATGGACTTTGGTGACTAGAGGGCATGTGGCATCTAAGGCTTTCAACCCTAACTTTTCAGCCTCTTCTCTGACCAGAGGAGAAACGCCATGTGCCGAAAAAATCACCCAAGCTCCTGTTGGTACATCTTTAAGTTCTTCAACAAAAACAGCACCACGTTTTTGTAAACGTTGAACAACATGGGGGTTATGCACAATTTCATGTCTAATATAAATTGGAGGTCCATATAAATCCAGCGCCCTTTCAACAATCGTAATCGCACGATCCACTCCGGCGCAAAATCCACGTGGTTTGGCTAAAACTAAATCTAATCTGGGTATCATAATCTCTTTATTTTCGATTTTGTTTCTTGAGGGATTGACTAAAAACTAAAAACACTTTATCAAATTTATGTGAAATATTCTATAAAAACGATTTTTAATGATCCCATCAATCATGATACCTGACGTATGAGGCTTCCCAAACTTTTCAAGTTTCGTTTTCATTTTTTGAATTATTATAAAAAAGATCAAAACTTGAACTCCGTCAGAAATGGTCTGATTTTCATTGGATTGATCTGGACGATCATTGGAATCGCAAGTATTGAAAATATTTCAGCGATCCCCTCCAATATTGTCTGGAAAAAGGAACAAAAAATCGACCTTGCCTCATTTATGATAGAAGAGGAATCGCTTCAAAAAGCCCTACAAAGATTCATTGATCGCTATCCCATCAATGCTTCAAAAATTTTTGTTGATCCTACTATTTCAGGAAATTTTTCTACTTTTCAGTTGACAGCTTCTTCTGTCAAAACTGCTTTTCAGTGGATACTCACTCACTATGAATTGGCCACTATTTACAAAGAAGAGCAATGGTGGATTCTCCCAAAAAAAGAAGTTTGGCGCCAACAATCATACCGTAAATTAGTCAGATCTCCTCTCTCTTTACAACAAGTATTGGACGATTTAGCGAAAGTAGGGCAAATTTCGATTGTGTTTGATCCCGTACAAACGAAGCAACAAAGAATACAACGAAATTTGATTTATCCTAGTGTGGAAGCTGCCATCCAGGATTTAGTTCGACAATTCAAATGGTTAGCAAAATACAATGCTGATTTTCATACGCTTCATTTGATTGATGAAGAGTTGGTTCAAACACAAAGTATCCTCTTAGAAAATATAGAACAATCACAAGTCGAGCGGTTTTTTGACGAGGCAACGCCTCTCTTTGAGGATTTGAGGCGGTTGGATATCTTCTATCCTTCAGAAAATATTTTAATGTTGAAAGGGTCGCAACGAGGGATCGACACCATTTTTTCTGCCGTTAAACAATTTGATCAGGCGCATAGTGCGACCCCCGAAACGAATGATTATCATTTCGAGTCGATTTTGCTCAAATCGGTTTCTCAGCAACAGATTCAAAGTCATCTCCAACCTATTCTAGAACAGAACAAAACACTCACGCGTCAATTGACCATTAAATGGCAAGAAGAAAAGGAAACCGAAACTTCCGAACAATTCTCTATTGTCTCGCTTTATGGAAACAAGCTCAATGTCCAAAAGTTATCTGATATTATTAACAAATTAGACCAAACCTATTTACAACCACAGCCATTAGTGATTGATAAAGTGGCGCTTAATTATTTACATGTCAATTCTAGAAAAATAATCAGTAGTGGGGAGGAGATCTTCAGTGAGGGCGCAGAAATAAAGCTCCAGAAAATTTTTCAACAACTTGTAAAAAATGAAAAAGGGGACATCTCCACTTCTTTCCAAATTATTCCTGACTTTTTAGGAAATTCGTTGATTCTCAGGGGGACTGCGGAGGAAGTCAAGATCGCAAAAAAAATTCTTGAAATTTGGGATAAACCGCAACCAATTATTAAAATTGAGGCTCATATTTTTGAAACTTCAGATACCGTCTCTCAGGAGTTGGGCATGCAATTTAGCGGAAGAGGGATTCCAAAAGGAGGGGAGGCTCCCAATGTAGAAAGTGCCGGGCCATTCACTGCCGGAGCGATCTTGGGACCCTTGCAAACAACAAAAGCATTTCAGGTAGACGCATTGCTCAGATTGATGGAAGCAGAAGGCAAAGGAAGAGTGCTGTCAAGACCTATCGTGGTGACAATGAATAATATTGAAGCGGAAATGAGGAGTGGTGATATTATTAATGTGAAAGTGGTCATTGATAATAAACCAACGCTCAAGAAAATTAAAACTGGGGTCATCTTGCGAGTCACACCTCGTTTGATTAAGGGAGCCGCAGAGGAATTGACCGATTATAAAATCAGATTGAATGTTTTTGCTGAAAGCAGTACCCCCATTAATGAAACCGTTGATAGTATTCCTCGAATCAATAGCCAGACTGCCAGAAGTGAGGTGGTTGTCAGGAATGGGGAACCTTTTCTCTTGGGGGGGCTAATCCGAAGTAATTCCAGCGAGTCTAATAGTGGGATTCCCTTATTGAAAGATCTCCCTATCTTTGGCTATCTTTTTAAAGTAGAAACGCTGAATGATCGTTTCAACCATATTTTAGTCTTTGTGACCCCATCCGTGATTTTACCTGATCAAAAACAAACATTGCCAGAGACCCTTGAATTAAAAAAGACTCCTTTGATTGAGGAATTTCAACAATTGTTAGAGTCACATTAATCAATTTATTTTAGCCATTTTAACATGCCATCAAAACCTATCGAATCATTTGATCAAAGCAGATATTTATCTCGCAAAAAGTGGGAAAAACGGCAAGCATGGTTTTTTACGATCTTTGGAGGAATCGTCTTGTTCGACAGTGCCTTGCCCGTTCCAATCCCTTTAGTGGGAGGCCCCTCTATTATAGTGGGAGGCATTTTGCTTTGTTATGGTTATTATCAATCCCGAGTCTATCGCAGGCTTCCAATCCATGATGCTGTCCAATTTGTGCAATCTCTAGATCGGCATTTCAATCGCATGGATCTCTTTCTGGCACTACAATTACCTCCGCAAGAAACCGACCAGCTTATCCAGGAATTGATTCAAAATGGCTTTGTTGAACCTCTCGATACCGAACTCGCTCCTGAGTCCGATATTCAATATCGTGTGATTTCCTAATATCTTTTATGAATCGTTCCTCACTTCTGAATTTAAAATTATCTTGGCAGACCGCTCCGCTCTATTTTCTTTTCTTGATTGTATCATTGATCTATGAGGGGCTCATCTTATTGAGATTGATGCTTTACCGAAGAGGGATTTTCCGCACTAAAAAACTGAAAACCCCTATTATTTCAGTAGGAAATCTGACGGTAGGCGGTTCAGGGAAAACCCCGGTAGTAGAATTTTTGATAAAAGAGCTACAGCAACAAAACAAAACCTGTGCGATTTTAAGCAGAGGTTATGGCAATCGTTCTCAGTCCTCAATCCAGCGAATATTGATGTCAGCACCAATTCCCGCAAGCCCTGCGACATTGGGAGATGAACCTTATATTTTAGCGTCTAAGAATCCCTCAGTCCCTCTTTATGTTGGGCAAAATCGATTCCAGTCTGGGACTTTAGCACAATTGTGGGATGACCCTCAAATTTTGGTGTTGGATGATGGTTATCAGCATATACAGCTCCATCGAGAACTCAATCTGCTTTTAATTGATGTGGAACGTGGGTTAGGAAATGGGTGTTTGCTGCCATTGGGAGAATTGAGAGAACCTGAGCACCATTGGCATCGCGCAGATGCCGTGATTTTAACGAAATGCAATTTAGGCTTTTCCGATCGCCTCCTCCATCAACTCCGCATTCGCTTGAACATCACCTGCCCTGTCTTTAAATTTGATTACGTGCCTGATGGCTTAAAACGTTTGGATCAGCAAGAACAACTTTCTCCGGAAGTGCTCCAACACAAAAGAGTCTTGTTAAATTGTGGGATTGCTCAACCCGATAGTTTTGTCGCGGTGATGACACAATTGAAAGCGGAGGTTGTCGAGGTTCTTCGTTTTGATGACCATTTCATTTATTCTAAAGATAAAGTGGCGGCTTTGTTGCGACAACAGCAAAAATGGAAACCAGATTTTTGGGTTACGACAGAAAAAGATGCTATCAAATTGCAACAGTTTCCTGAATTAGCAACAGAATTGTGGGTCCTGGAAATGCGAGTCACACCTGATCCAGCTTGGCAAGAATTCTTTATTGATTTTTTGAAGCGAGTCGAGGTAAAATAAAGCCACTTAATTGAATGGATATTTTTTATCCAATACCACCTAGGAAGTTGAAATTATAAAGGAACAAATGACCTTGTTGACCGTACATACTTTTCCTGATCCTATTTTGAAGAAAAAAACGAAAACAATAGAATTATTTGATCAAGACTTGGAAAAGTTGTCGGAAAATATGCTGGCAACAATGTATCATTCTGAAGGCATTGGTTTGGCGGCGAATCAGGTTGGGATTTTGAAGCGGATTGTCGTGGTCGATATTTTCAGCGGCGATGAAGACCCATCCAATCGAGATCCGCAGGTTTTCGTCAATCCGCGGATTGTGGAAAAATCTGGTGAGGTGATAACGGAAGAAGGGTGTTTGAGTGTGATTGATTTTACGGCTGAAGTTAAACGAGCGCAACAATTAGTGCTTGAGTATCAAGATATAAAAGGCACTCATCATCAAATCGAAGCTGAAGACATCAAAGCCATCTGTATTCAACACGAAATCGACCATTTAGATGGGATTTTATTCATTGACCATCTCTCGCCACTTAAACAAAAGATCATCAAAAAGAAGCTCATTAAATTAGCCAAAAAACCCGCATGAACGTTAGTTGGTTATTTTACTCTCGAATCATTGGATTCTTGTTTATTCTACTGTGCGGTTTTGGTGAGGTTTTTCTTCTCAGTGGCCAACCTCAATTTACTTACACACACGCCAAAGTCATCACTCCCCAAGGAATCCAAATTGATGTAGAAGTTGCTGATACTGAGGAAAAGCGCCAGCTTGGCTTGAGTTTCCGCAAAGAACTCCATCCTGGAAAAGGGATGTTGTTTGTCTTCAATCAGCGAAAAAAACATACTTTCTGGATGAAAGATACCTTCATTCCTCTTGACATCCTTTGGATCAATAATCATCGGATTGTTCACATCGAACATTCGGCGCCAGCGGCGCCACCCAATCAAACACCACAGCCCATCACGCCCAACAAAAAAGCCAATTTTGTTTTGGAGCTAACAGCAGGGCAAGCAGAGGTTCTTCAGCTTAAAGTAGGGCAAAAGCTGCAATATCAATTTTAGTTAGCTTTCAGATTTTCTAAAGTTTGCTTGAGGAGATCATAGCCATTTTGAGTCAAAATAGATTCCGCATGAAATTGAAATCCAACAAAACGCTTTGACTTCAAGGCATGAATTTCATTACTTTCCGAATGAAACGAAATTTCGATTCCTGGAAGAGATTGCGCAAATTTCCCAGCAAAAGCATTATAGAAACCCACTCGTTGGGATTGGCCAAATAAGTCGACTTTTTCCTGAACTCCTTGAAATGGATACTCTTTTTTAATCACCTCAATTCCGAGCACTTTGCATAAAATCTCATGCCCCAAACAGATCGATAAGAATTTTCTATTTGATGCCAGCAATTTTTGTGTGAGTTCAAGGTTCATTTTCATTTTAGGATGATCAAGATCATTAGGATTTCCAGGGCCAGGTCCGACAATCACGAGATCCGCATTGTCTGCTTCCACGTTATATTTTGAAAAATGAACCACGCGCGTTGTTGCTCCCATCCGATTGATCATATGCTGCATCATCAAGCAAAAATCATCTCCATTGTCTGTGATCGTGATGTTGTAATCTGAAAAAACTTTCAGATCCGAAGAATCTTCCTGATTAAAAAACCAGAATCTGGAAAGATATTGATTGCGTTGTTGCAAGACTATCTGGATCTCATCATCCCCGGCGAAATAAGGTAAAATTGCTTGAGGAGGATCAGAGGGAGGATTTTCAATATTTTCGAGCATTCCTCCAATTTTGGCAACCGTTTCTTGGACTTCTTCAGAGGGGACGGAATCTTTGACCAATGTCGCTCCCACTCTCAGGAGTAAAGCCCCTGCTTTGTCAATTTCAACCGTTCTAATCGTGATCGGGCTATCCAGCGTATCTTCTCCGTCTTGATCACGACCGATTAAAGCGAGTGCGCTGGCGTAATAACTCCGAGATTCGTTTTCATACTTATGAATAATGTTACAGGCATTTTCGACAGGACTCCCGGTAACAGTCGCCGCGTACATAGAATCTCGCAACAACTCGATCAGGTCATGGCCACTTTTGCCCACAAGCAGATATTCGGTATGAATCAATTTGGACATTTCTTTTAACAAAGGCCCGACAATCATTCCGCCCTCTTCACAAAAACGCGCCATCATTTTGAGTTCCTCATCCACAACCATGAACAATTCATTGATCTCTTTTTGATCCGTCAGGAATTTCAGGAAATCTTCTTTAAATTCCAAACGGCTGATTTTGTCCTTTTTTTTGCGAAAAGTTCCGCTGATGGGATTCATTTTCACGCGGTTTTTATGGACGGAAATGTGCCGCTCAGGAGTGGCTCCAATGAAATACCGTTCTCCATTGAAAAATATAAATTTCCAATAACTGCCCATTTCGTTTTGAAGCAGGTTTTTATAAAGCGCCAAAGCCTTGGCTAAGTGCATCTCGATTATTTGAGCTTCGCCTTTACGAGGAATGACAAAATTGGCACCTTCCCCATTGCCGATTTCTTCTTCAACAATCGCCTGAATGATCTGTCCATATTCCTCAAATGAATAATCATAGCTCACTCCCTTTTCGAGAGAGACCTTTTCTGTCGGTAAGATATGGATCAAATCTTCAAGATCAATTCGGGTTTGCTTCTGAATTTGGATGCACAATATTTTTTCTCCGGCATCGTGTACGCGAAATTGACGTTCTTTCAGTTGGCAGAAAGGGAGAAGACTAATGGTGTCATAAATTTCTCCTTGAGGGTCTTTCCCCTGTTTTCTGGGAATCTCAGAAAGTAGATCCAAGGCAAACGCTTCTCCTTCAAGAATCAGTGCTTTTTCTTCAAACTTTTTTTTGATAATGGCAAAAGGCGCTTCAAAATTAAATGTTGTATGCTGATATAAATGATCCATGTCTTCTCTTTTTAAAAGGGATGGCGATTTATTGTTGACTGATGATATCAGAAGAAGGCTTTAAGAATTCTTTACGAGCAACCAAAAGGAATATATGCCCAGTTTTTTGCATGTAGCCCGCTTTTAATTCGGCTAGTTCACCGTGTCCCCAGAAGATATCAGCGCGCCCGTGGCCACGGATAGCCCCTCCTGTGTCCTGGGTCAACACAAACCGTTGCAATGGTTTCCAACCAACTAATTCGTTTTTTTGAAAGACAGGGGCCTGAGTCGTAATAAAAGCAAGCCCGCCGCGAGGAATCAATTTACGATCCATCGCGATAGATCGCCCCGGCGTCAAGGGGACTTCAATATATCCCAGGGGGCCTTCTGAGACTTCTCGAAAAAAAGTGTAGCTGGGATTATAATTTAAAATCCTCCGCACTTCTTCTGGATGTTCATACAAATAAGTTTTCAAGGCTTGCATGGACATTTTCGCTTTTGGGATTTTATTTTCATTGATCAATAGTTTTCCAATGGAGTGATAAGAGTGGCCATTTTGAGCCGCATAATTGACTCTTTTGAGGCTTCCGTCAGGGAGTTGAACCAACCCGGAACCTTGAATTTGAAGAAAAAATAGCTCAACATCGTTTAGAACATAAGTGATCGGTTTTGCGCGCTCTTTTAAGGATTCGTAATAAGCAATTTGTTCACGGGAGTCATACGGAATAAACTGATTTCCTTTCACTTTTCCGATGATTCGCTGACCTTTTAATTCCTTTTTGAACGCCCCTAAATCTGCTTTAAGAAGATCTTTAGGCGTCTCATATAAAGGAGTGGAGAATTGCTCGGTTGGAGTGAGGCGGCCTTGAAGGATTGGTTCATAATATCCGGTGAAAAAAGCCCCGCCTTTAGAATTTTTACTTTCAAAAAAAAGAAATTTCTTTTGGATTTCTTCAATGCGAGCCGCTCCCTGTCGCGATTGAATGATTTGTAAGAGCAGATTGAGAGACGCTTCCATTTCTCTAGGAGAATAGCGAAATTCTCCATAATGGAATTTACGAGATTCCGGAAGCCTCCGATAATAGCGCAGTGATTGTTCAAGTGCTTCAGACAATCCTTTGAAATTCAAATCATCATTCCATAAAAAAGATTGCCTCTCTTCCTGAGAGAGCAAGCGCAGTGTCGGTTTGGAGGTGGGCTTTTTAAGAGGTTTTTGGGGAGGAATTTGACTACAGCTCGCCAATCCAAAAAAAAATAAACACAACATCAAAAATAAAGGGTGGTACGCTCTCATATGACTCCATTCATACGGTAAGAAAGAGGAAGATCAGAGGGATCGAAATTCACGCGATTTTAAGTTGAATCGGAAGCTCTTCACCGGCTTCAATCAATTGATCCCGTGCTTTACGAGCCGCATTTCGAACAATCTCAGAAAGGGCAGGGTGGATATGAATCATATAAAGAAGATCTTCAAGTTTTCCGTTCATGCGAATCAATGGAATGATTTGATGAATCAGAGTACTGGCTTCATGACCAATGATATGACAACCTAAAATGCGATGCGTGCCTTTCTCTGCGAGTATTTT
>WASW01019464.1_pt1 | contig 36804 bp, 32 predicted proteins | sample 5698521 | NCBI WGS metagenome assembly WASW01 (sample SAMN11175560, study PRJNA528189) | sponge metagenome | isolation source: marine sponge | host: Leucetta | place: Antarctica: Western Antarctic Peninsula, King George Island | collected 2013-01
AACCTGTGACCTACCGGTTATGAGCCGGGGGCTCTACCAACTGAGCTATAGGCCCGCACCGCAATCAGCTTTCAATAAAACTACGCAACTTTTTACTGCGACTCGGATGGCGTAGTTTACGCAGAGCCTTGGCCTCGATCTGGCGGATTCGTTCGCGGGTGACCGCAAAATCCTGCCCGACTTCTTCGAGTGTGTGTTCAGAGTCCATTCCTATCCCGAAGCGTTTGCGCAACACACGTTCTTCTCTGGATGCCAGGGTCGACAGAACACTCAAGGTTTGATCTTTGAGGTCTCTTTTGACCACCGAATCGATGGGTGAGAGGACTTTTTTATCTTCGATGAAATCGCCAAGATGGCTGTTTTCTTCTTCGCCAATAGGCGTTTCCAATGAAATCGGCTCTTTGGCGATTTTCAGTACCTTGCGCACTTTGTCGACGGGCAGACTCATTTTGATAGCGATCTCATCAGGGGTAGGCTCTCTTCCTAGTTCTTGAACGAGATGTCGAGATACCCGAATGAGCTTGTTAATCGTTTCGATCATATGCACCGGGATGCGGATGGTTCTTGCCTGATCGGCAATAGCTCGGGTGATAGCTTGCCGAATCCACCATGTGGCGTATGTTGAAAATTTATATCCGCGCTGGTACTCGAATTTATCAACGGCTTTCATAAGTCCGATGTTGCCTTCCTGAATCAAATCAAGAAACTGTAGACCGCGGCTGGTATATTTTTTAGCGATACTGACTACCAGGCGCAAGTTTGCTTCTGCCAGTTCTCGTTTCGCTGTTTTTTCTTTTACCCTTCCGCGAGCAATTGAACGAACGGTTGCCAGCAAGCTGTCTTTACTGGTTTGCGTGTCTTTCTCAATTTTTTTGATTTTGCGCCGACCTCCCTGAATCTGCTTAATGAAAGCATCGTACTGGGATCGGGTGACGACTTTGCCGATGGGCAGTTTTACGCTTTTTTGTTTGGTCCAGTTTTTGGCGAGTTTTTTTATCCCTGCCAGTGTCATACGCAGTTGTTTTTCGATCACGCGTTCCTGTTTACCTGCTTCCCGAAACTCGGCGGCGATGCCGTAGATTTTTTCAATGGTTTCATCCATTACATCGTTAGCAAGTCCAAGACCGGTGATCATTTTTTCCGCTGCCTTTTGCTGTTTCTGCGATTGATCGGTGACTTTTACGAGCATTTTTTCGGACAGCTTGCCACTCTCTATTTTATCGCGAGACTTTTCCAGTTTTGTGGACTCGGCTTGGAGTGCTTTTACTCGTTTCTCAAGGTTTTTGATTTCCTTTTTTTCCATTGCTTCTTTACCCTCTTCGGGTTCAGTTGCCTTAATGATATTGAAAATCCGAAGTTCCCCATTTTTAATCTGTTCGGTCAGAGATATGAACTCGCGAATGGTCAGCCCGCAATTGGCAACCGCTGTAAGGACTTCATCTTGACCTGCTTCAATTCGTTTAGCAATTTCCACTTCACCTTTTCGGGTGAGAAGGGAAATAGTTCCCATTTCACGGAGGTACAATCGGACAGGGTCATCAATGGAAACGGAATCGGACTTGGCTGCTGCCACATCTTCATCGGCACCTTCTTTTTTCTCCCCCTTTGTGGCGGCAATTTTTTCTCCTTTTGTAGAGGTGTCAACGATGGCGATTTCGTTTTCACTGAAAAGGGCCATGAGATCGTCAATTTGTTCTGGGGTGACGACATCGGAAGGTAAGACATCGTTGACTTCCTCGTAAGTCAGGTAACCTTTTTCTTTGCCTTGTGAAACCAGTTGATTGATTTCAGAAACATGAGTCAATTTTTCCATTGTGGCCATCTGGACAATTTCTCCTCTTACGCTAAGCGGTTGTTGAATAGTAAAACGGTATTAATGGGTTAACGCTAATTGCATTTCACGAAGTTTGTTTTGAAGTTCGCGCGACTTTTCTACCTGGCCGGCCATTTCAGCTTCGTTTCTTTGTTGTTTGACAATTTTTATTTTCGATTTGATGTGAACGTTATTAAATTTAGTGACACAATCTGAAACGGTTTTTTCAGGAGAATCAAACTCTATAGGTTCGAGTCCGAACTGAGTTAATAGACTCCTGATTTCTGGGTCATCGGTCTGGTCGATGAGTTTGTCGATTTCAATATCTTCATCGTTTGTTTGCGAGCAGGTTATCGCAATAGACCTTAATGCAGAGTCCGAAAAGTCTTCAGGATTGATAGCTTGAAGAACCTTTTGAGCGGTTTCTTTATTGGAAAGAATCAATTGAACTAAATATTTTTCTGTATGTAAAATTGAATTTTTTCCCGTTTCCGAAACTTCAAGCTTTGACTGGTTCTGCGAGAATGATTTTTTCAGTTCGCCAAGAAACGATGCATCGTCAATCTTTGCTGTTGATGAAAAATATTCAATCAAGCCGTTTCGCTCTACCAGATTTTGCACTTTCCTAAGCATAGGAACCACTTGGTTCGCCATTTCCACCCGTTCAGAGGGTGAAGTGCCATTTCTCCCTGCAACAACAGTATCAATATAAGATTCCAAATAGGGTTTTGCGGTTTTAATTTTTTCCAGAAATTTTTCTGCCCCATTTTCCTGGATATACGAATCAGGGTCTTGCCCCTCCGGCAGAAAGACGGTTTTCACTTGGAGTCCCTTTTCGTGGAGAGCATCAAACCCTTTATCGGCGGCAGCCCGACCGGCATTGTCCGAATCGAATACCAGAACCACAGAGCTGGCATAATTTCTCAGCATTCCCGCCTGTTTAGAGGTCAAAGCCGTTCCGCAGGTAGCGACGGTGTTCAAAATTCCATATTGAGTGGCTCGCATCTGGTCGAGATAACCTTCCACTAAAATCGCCTGATCTTCTTTGCGAATAGCTTGACGAGCTACGTCCATGCCGAAAAGAACTCGGCTTTTTTGGTAGAGTGGCGTTTCAGGGGAATTCAGGTATTTGGGGTTATCGCCTTCAATTATACTGCGACCGCCAAAACCAATGACATAACCATGAGGGTCTTTGATGGGGAAAATCACCCGACCTCGAAAACGGTCGTAAGTGTTAGAGCCATCCTCTTTTTTGATGACAAGGCCAGATTTCAAAACAATTTCGCGCGAAAGATTTCCTTTTTTCTGGAAATGATTGACCAGCCCGTCCCATGTCGGAGCCGCCCAGCCGATTTGATATTTATTCAAGACTTCACCCGTAAAGTGGCGGCTTTTTAAGTAGTCCCGAGCCGCTAACCCTGCTTCTGCATCGTTGAAGAGAGAGTGGAAATAATTTGTCGCAAGTTCGTTGGTTTTTTTAAGAGCTTCGCGTTCTTTATAATGAGGGTCGTTCAGGTTGCCCGCATCGTGGCCGGGGATAGTAACGCCTGCACTTTCGGCAAATTGTCGGACGGCATCGACAAAAGAAATACTTTGAGTCTCCATTACAAATTTAAATACATTGCCACCGACACCACAGCCGAAACAGTGATAAATGCGCTTTTCAGGACTGACGGTGAACGAGGGTGTCTTTTCCGAATGAAAAGGGCAAAGGCCTTTGAAGTTTTTGCCGACTTTTTTAAGAGCTACAGACTGCGAAACCGTTTCCACAATATCGGTGCGGTCTCTCACTTCATCAATGACGCTGTCGGGGATAGAGTATTTCAATATTTCAGTGATCCATCAGGCATCTTTAACTAGAAAAGATGCAGGATTGCAAATAATTTGTGGTTTTCAGATAAACCTTCAAAGTTTGTATAGCTTTTTATCCTGCGGCAAGCTGAGGATGACTCTTATTAGGTCGCCCTGAGCTTGTCGAAGGGCAATGATTCCATCAGTTCAAATATTCGCTTGCCAGTTCCTGGATCAAACCGTTGTCGGCTTTTCCTTTAAACTCGGGAACCAGAGTTTTCATTATTTTTCCAAAATCTTTCATGCCTTCCGCACCGGTTTCGGCAATCACTTCTTGAATGCGATGGCGCAAGTCTTCTTCTGAAACCTGTTCCGGCAAGTAGGTTTGCAATATTTTCATTTCCTGAATTTCTTTATCTTTCAATTCAGGGCGATTCCCTTGTTCGTAAAGGGTTGCGGCTTCTTTTCTTTTTTTTACTTCGCGACTGATAATGGTAAGAATTTCTTCTTCCTCAATGTCTTTTCGGGTGTCGATTTCCTTGTTTTTTACGGCAGAAATTATACAACGCACCGTCTCAAGTCTTATAGAATCTTTAGACTTCATGGACTCCTTCATATCAGAAAGGAGTTTTTCCTTTAAACTCATAGGCTTATAACATTGGGCAAAGGTGGAAATATAGGCACCCCAAGGGGTTTTGTCAATAGTTTCGGGAAAATTCCAAACAATTAAATAATTTTTGGGAAATGCCTGAAAAATTTAAGAAGTCCTTTTTTATCAAAAAGATAGGGCGGGCATAGGCCGGCGGGTTTTGAAGGACGCATTCATTTAAATTTCCAAAGCAACCCATTGTCTCACATTTTCATGCTTTGAGGTACAAATAATGGTGTTTTTTTAATTTTTTAAGGTTATTGAATGATATTCGTAAGAACTACGATGGAGCGGATCGGCACTACAAGAAGGCTCTTGAGGTCGATCCGGACCATGCCAATGTCAACGGCAACTATGCCGCTTTTTTGCTGGCGCGAGGGCGTTCTGCGGAAGCCAAGCCCTTTCTTGAAATCGCGGAAAAAAACTGCGACAACAAGTCCTTAGAGTTGGAGTTGCATTTTTATCGACTGGCACATTTTCCGGAAACTGCTGATGTTTCGCGCAAGGCAATTGAGAAATTGTTAGAGGAAGGTGTGCGTTCTCCGGGGTGGGATTTTTCTCAGAACATTGAACAGGCAGAAAAAGAGGGTTGCACTTATAGGGGTGAACTCCGTGAAATTGCAGCAAAGATCAGCGAGATTGAATAATGGGAGCATAACCCCGAGATTTTCTTGCTCTATTTCTCGTCATTGCGAAGAGCCGAAGGCGATGTGGCAATCCAGAATAAAGAAAATCTATCTTTCAGTAATACAACCTGTGAGCAAAGCAAAATATTGTTAAGCATGGATCGCCACACTCCCTCTGGTCGTTCGCGATGACGTGCTGAGGGATACTTGGTTTGAGCGTTCAAGGTTTGATTTGGTCTGGTAACTACTGTGTTCAGCACAGTTGATGCGATCAAAAGTTTCTGAGAAATGCCTGCCAAGTCCATGGGCCAGCCTCGTGTTTGTATTTAATAAATAAGATAATTGTTACGCACTTCTTTAAAGCGGGTTAGTTCTTCCTGCCAGCTTTCTTCTATGTCAGTCAAAGAGAATGTTTCATTGAAAACGGTATCTCTTAAAGCGGTGTTGCCGTAAAGGAGATCAATCGCTAACCGATCACTTACAAATTCATAAGGTTCGGTGCGCCATTTGAAATCGTTGGGATACAATTCGGCAATGGCTCTTAGTAGAGCGATGGTAGTCAATAATGGTTTGAATTGGTTTCTATCGGTGACATGAATTTGCAATCCCCCGCAGGTTTTGCCTTGATGTTTTTGGAACATGGGTTGAAAAAACTGCGGACGGAACATAACGCCTGGCAATAGATCGAGATCGCTTTCTATTCTTTGCAATAATTTATGCGGGTCGATATAGGGTGCGCCAAAATTTTCGAAAGGGCGGGTGGTGCCTCGACCTTCTGAAAGTTGAGTCCCTTCAATCAAGCACATTCCCGGATACACCACAGCCGTATCGAGTGTCGGCATATTGGGGGAGGGGGGCACCCACGGCAGTCCCGTTTCGTTGTACCATTGCTTGCGGTTCCAATGAGTCATGGAAACGACTTTAAGCTCACAGCCGATATCGATTTCGTGATTAAAAAATAGTGCGAGTTCTCCCGCCGTCATGGCATGGCGATTGGGTAGGGGATATTGCCCTACAAAAGAGCGGTAATCTTCTGCTACCAGATTGCCTTCCAGGCTAATTCCGTTAATAGGATTCGGTCGGTCACAAACGATCATCCTTGTGCCAGACTTTTTGCAGATGTCCATACATTTAGCCATGGTGTAGATGAAGGTGTAGTAACGCGCACCCACATCCTGAATATCGAAGATGAGGTTATCGATCCCGGCAAGGGCTTCTGGGTCAGGCTCGAGGGTTGCTTCTGTTTTTCCATAAAGACTGGATATGGTGAGTCCGGAAACGGGGTCCACTTCATTTTCTATTTCTATCATGTCTTGTGCAATTCCGTAGAGTCCATGCTCAGGGGCGAAAAGCGCGGTGAGTGTGAATGAAGGATGAGAGTTGAAGTGAGCGATTGAATGTTTGTGGTCGCTGGCAAGGCTGGTGTGGTTGACAACGAGGCCAACGGTTTTGCCTTTTAAATATTTTTCGGGTTGCGCCAGCAGGCGGTTGATGCCAGGAAGAGTCATGGTGTTATGGAAATGGGATCAGGGAAATTTATAACCTTTGGGGATAACGATGATCCCGGATTCTTTATCGACAAAAAACCGTTTTTTGTCTTGTTTTAAATCATAGCCAATTTCTGTGCTGGGAGGAACCTCAACATCTTTATCGATAATGACCATTTTGATTTTACAATCTTTGTTGATTTTAACACGGTCCATAATCAATGAGCTTTTGACTTCCGCGCCACTGTCTATCAATACTTCCCGACCTATGACAGACTCTTGCACTTTTCCGCCGCTGATAATACTTCCTTCTCCGATGATGCTGTCTATTGCTTGCCCGCGACGACCGTCTTCATTGAAAACAAATTTTGCAGGAGGGGTGCCATAGCTGGCGGTACGGATCGGCCACTTCTTATTGTAAAGGTTGAAGTCGGGTTTGACACTTCTAAGGTCCATATTCGCCTCCCAAAATGCTTTGATCGTTCCTACATCGCGCCAATAACCGATTTCTTTTTTAGAAATCCCGGGAATGCGATTCCTGCGGAAGTCATAGGCATAGACTCGAGATGTGTTGAATATTTTCGGCAAGATGTCTTTGCCAAAATCATGCGATGAATTTTTGTCTTTGGAATCCTTATAAAGGATGTCTATCAGGAAATCTTTATTGAACAGATAATTTCCCATTGAAGCGAAGGCTTCTTTTTCTCGACCTGGAATAGGTTTGGGGTGCTTGGGTTTTTCCTGAAAGCCAATGATCCGAAATTTTTCCTGCACCTGTATGACTCCGAAGGCGGTTGCATCCTGAACTGGAACGGGAATAGCGGAAACGGTCACATCGGCCTTCTTCTTGACATGAAAGTCGATCATTTGTTGCAGGTCCATCCGGTATATATGGTCGGCGCCGAACACAGCGATGAGATCGAAGTCGCCATCTTCAATCAAGTTTATGTTTTGATATATCGCATCAGCCGTGCCTTGGTACCAGCTATCTCCAGTGCGTTTTTGTGCTGGAACCGGCAAAATGAAATGGTTGTGGATAAGAGAACCAAAACGCCAGCTCTCATTGATGTGTTCGGTTAATGACTGCGATTTGAACTGGGTGAGAACATAGATGGAATAAACACTCGAGTTGATAAAATTGCTCAAGGCAAAATCGATCAGTCGGTACTTGCCACCAAAGGGGACAGCGGGTTTTGCTCTTTGTTCTGTCAGGGGATAAAGGCGGTTGCCTTCGCCACCGGCAAGGATCATTCCAAGAACATTTTTTGTCGAGCCTGGCATATCGCCTTTCCCTCTATCCTAAAGAGTTGCTTGGTTGGAAGGGGAACCCGATTAGAACCTGAGTTCTAATCCGGTGAATCGGTTCATACTAATGTTTGGTCGCTAAACTGTCAACCCAGGCCACGCCCGTTTATAAAAAGTACGTCATTGCGAGCGACTGAAAGGAGCGTGGCAATCCAGAACAAATAAAACGAGTCACATATTGCAAAATAATTCACAAACGAAATGGAAGATTATTAAGTCTGGATCGTCACGCCACTTTGTGGCTCACGATGACGTGCAGAGGGATTGCTCAAAAGTACGTCATTTTTGTGACTCACGATGACGTGGGGTTGCTCAAAAGTACGTCATTGCGAGCGACTGAAAGGAGCGTGGCAATCCAGAACAGATAAAACGAGTCGCATAGTGCAAAATAACCCACAAACGAAATGGAATATTATTAAGTCTGGATCGTCACGCCACTTTGTGGCTCACGATACCCGTTTATAAAAAGTACGTCATTGCGAGCGACTGAAAGGAGTGCGGCAATCCAGAACAAATAAAACGAGTCGCATATTGCAAAATAACCCACAAACGAAATGGAATATTATTAAGTCTGGATCGTCACGTCGCTTTGCGACTCACGATGACGTGCGGTGGGGTTACTCAAAAGTACGTCATTGCGAGCGACTGAAAGGAGCGTGGCAATCCAGAACAAATAAAACGAGTCGCATATTACAAAATAATCCACAAACGAAATGGGATATTATTAAGTCTGGATCGTCACGCCACTTTGTGGCTCACGATGACGTGCAGAGGGGTTGCTCAAAAGCACGTCATTTTTGCGACTCACGATGACGTGCGGAGGGGTTGCTCAAAAGCACGTCATTTTTGCGACTCACGATGATGTGCGGTGGGTTTTGACCTATAGGGTCCAGCGTTACGCTGGCACAAAAAAACCCCGATCCCATTCATAGAACGGGACAGGGGTTGATTTGAGTAAAACTAAAAGGGTAGCTTACATCATGCCGGGCATACCGCCCATGCCACCCATACCGCCCATTCCACCGCCAGCAGGACCGCCGTGATTATGTTCTTCCTTTTCTTCTGGAAGATCCGTGATCATAGCTTCGGTGGTCAACAACAATCCTGAAATGCTGGCCGCATTTTGCAATGCGGTGCGCGCAACTTTAGCAGGGTCGATGATGCCAGCTTTGATCATGTCGGTGTATTCGCCTTTTTTAGCGTCATAACCCATATTGCCTTTGAGGGTTTTGACTTTTTCGCAGATAACGGTGCCTTCTTCTCCTGCGTTGGCAGCGATCTGGCGAAGAGGTTCTTCGAGAGCTCGGCGAATGATTTTAACGCCAAGTTTGAAATCATGATCACCCTTGATTTTATCGAGGGTCTCCAGACAACGTATGAATGCGACGCCACCTCCAGGAATGATTCCTTCTTCAACGGCTGCACGGGTTGCGTGCAGTGCATCTTCAACACGAGCTTTCTTTTCTTTCATTTCTGTTTCAGTCGCGGCTCCAACTTTAATGATAGCAACGCCACCAACCAGTTTAGCAAGACGTTCCTGGAGTTTTTCGCGATCGTAGTCAGAAGAAGTCTCATCAATTTGGTTACGAATCTGTTTGACTCGACCCTGAATGTCAGAGGCTTTTCCTTTGCCGTCAACAATGACGGTGTTGTCTTTGTCGATGGTGATGCGTTTTGCACGACCGAGGTCTGCCAATTCAACACTGTCGAGAGATACACCAATGTCTTCGGTGATGACTTTGCCACCAGTGAGAATAGCGATATCGCTGAGCATATCTTTTCGACGATCACCAAAACCAGGGGCTTTCACAGCAGAAACATTCAATGTGCCACGCAATTTGTTGACAACCAAAGTTGCGAGAGCTTCACCTTCAATGTCTTCTGCAAGAATGAGAAGAGGTTTGCCACCTTTTGCAACTTTTTCAAGCAAAGGCAACAGGTCTTTCATGCTGGTGATTTTCTTTTCATGAAGAAGAATGTATACGTCTTCAAGAACCGCTTCCATGCGCTCTGCATCGGTCACGAAATAAGGAGAAAGATAACCGCGATCAAACTGCATTCCTTCTACGATTTCGAGGGAAGTGTCCATGCTTTTCGCTTCTTCAACGGTGATAACACCGTCTTTACCGACTTTGTCCATAGCTTCAGAAATGATCTGACCAATGGCTTTGTCTTGATTGGCGGAAATGGTTCCGACCTGTGCAATTTCCTTTTTATCTTTGGTAGGTTTTGCCATTTTCAGGATTTCAGGAATGACAGTATCGACTGCCGATTCAATGCCGCGCTTGATATCCATTGGGCTTGCGCCAGCGGTGACATATTTCATTCCTTCACGGAAAATAGCCTGCGCCAGAACGGTAGCCGTGGTGGTGCCGTCACCAGCATTATCACTGGTTTTGCTGGCAACTTCGTTTACCATTTGTGCACCCATGTTTTCAAAGGGGCATTCCAGTTCGATTTCCTTGGCAACGGTCACGCCGTCTTTGGTGATCGTGGGGGAACCGAATTTTTTATCAATAACCACGTTTCGGCCTTTGGGTCCGAGGGTGATTTTAACGGTATTAGCAAGTTGGTTGACACCTGCTAGAATTTTATGTCTAGCGGTTTCATCATATATAATTTGTTTAGCCATAAACTTAAATCTCCTTCTCTTTTAAGAGATGTGAAATGTTTGATTCGATTATTTGTATCGGGAAAATTAACCTACAATTGCCAGAACATCATCTTCACGCATAAGCAGGAAGTCATCTCCGTCAAATTTGATTTCTGTGCCGCCGTATTTGCTGTAAAGGACTTTGTCGCCCACTTTTACTTCGAGCTTGATCGTTTTTCCATCATCACCAATTTTGCCATTTCCTACAGCTTTGACTCGCCCTTCGATGGGCTTTTCTTTTGCCGAATCAGGAATGATGATGCCTCCCTTACGGACTTCTTTTTCTAAAATCGGTTGAACCAAAATTCGATCGTGTAACGGTCGGATTTTCATAAAGACTCCTTAAAAAAATGTTAAACTCTACCAAAATTAATAATTAATACAAAATTCCGTAAAATCTTGTCTGGAACACTATTAAACTATTATATTTAAAGGGGTTTTTGTCCCGTTCAGGAGAAATGAGTTCCTGTTTACAGCGTGTTAGCACTCTAAGGTGTTGAGTGCTTACACTATATATAACGCAATATTAAAAAAGCAAGGTAGGAATTGAAAAAAAACTTAATTTACTGAAAAATTATGAAAAATACTAAAAATAAAGAGATTATAGAGATTGAAACCTTCCCGAATCCATTCCCAGGAAGGGATTACACTATTGCAATGGAGTATCCGGAGTTCACTTGTTTGTGTCCTAAAACCGGACAACCAGATTTTGCCACTCTCCACATCAGTTATGTTCCTGATAAGATTTGTATTGAATTGAAATCGTTGAAGATTTATCTGACTTCCTATAGAAATGAAGGTGGATTTCACGAAAAAGTGATCAATATAATTCTGGATGATCTGGTTTCAGCCTGCAAACCCAGAAATATGAAAATTGTTGGCGATTTCAACGTCCGTGGGGGTATCCACACCACCGTGACGGTGGAGCATTCCAAATCTCGAAAGAAAAAGAAATAGCAATGTTTATGCAACGAGAAGGGGAATCTTCTTGTACTCGGTGTTTGATTTGATCGGTAAAGTTTTGTGAATTTTTTGGTGTAATTCAGGTTTTAATATGGCAACTCGTTTTATAGATAATGAAAATAAGACAATTTCTGACTCCTTAACGGGATTGATGTGGCAGGAAAGCTATGCGTATTTTGAAACAGGTAGTAATATCAGTTGGTACGATGCGCAAGAGTATATTGAGAAACTAAATCAACATATGCTCGGCGGTTATAGTGATTGGCGTCTACCTGGCCGGTTAGAAATACAGAGCTTGTATGAAATCGCCTTGCCTTTTAAGTCGCGAGGAAAAACTTTTATTTTACATATTAACCCTATCTTTGAATTCAGTTATGGGAGTTGTTTTTGGACTTCGAAGACGCGGTTTTCGGCAGCTCTTGGGTTTGAATTCGATGTTGGAGATATGCACTGGTACCCTAAAGCTAGCCAGACTGGCACGGTGCGGGCTGTGAGAAATGATTGGACACCGCAACAAATGATTGAACCGGGTTGGACTAACGAAGCGTTCAGGGCGTAATAAAAGTATGGATGACAAAAAAATTAAAATAGAAAAAGCCAAAGCAAGGAAACTTCGTCAGTCGCAATGGTGGCGACAGAAAGTTCAATCTGGAATTTGTCATTATTGCGGAGGCAATTTCGTTGCTAATATGTTGACTATGGATCATATTGTACCTATTTCTCGAGGTGGAAAAAGTACTCGGGGAAATCTTGTTCCTGCCTGCAAAAATTGCAATTCCAACAAAAAATATTACACCCCAGCCGAAATTATTCTTAAAGAAAAACTCGATCAGGATGTTTGCTTTTAATTTTCTTAAAATCTTTTTAACCTCCTTGTAAAAATACAAAAAATGGAAATTCTTTTACATCACGATTATTTGATTCAGGCATTATCATCGACAGAGGAACCATCCGTTCTGGAGCTTTGTCAGACAGGGTGTTGTAAGGGTTGGGTAGCATCAACCACCATTCAAACTCTATGGCTGGGTTTGAAAAAAGATGATAGAAATAAAATTAAACCTCTCTTGGCATACTTGAGTGTGGTGACTCCGACAGTGCGGGATATGGAAGATGCCTTGCAAGGTGATGATTTCGAAGAGAAACTGGCGTTAATCCTCAGTCGGTCTTGCGGATTCGATGCGGTAGTTTCGACAATGCCGGAAAAATTCCCCGACAATGAAGGGCTTGTGCTGACCGCTGATCAAGTGCAATCCAAAATTGATGGACCTGTTGATTCAGTAAATGAAGTCAAGCTTCTGGATATTTCTGCTTCCTATCATCAAATATTGAATGATGTGGAAATGGAAATCGCTGATACCACGCGAACGGGGCAGTTCATCCTAGGCTCTAAAGTTGTGCAATTGGAAGAGAAAATCGCAGAATATTGTCAGACAAAATATGCGGTAGGTGTTTCTTCGGGAACCGACGCTTTGCTGATTTCCTTAATGGCCGCTGGAATAGGGGAAGGGGATGAAGTGATCACTTCCCCCTATACGTTTTTTGCGACAGCAGGGTCAATTGTTCGAGCAGGGGCAAAACCGATATTTGCGGATATCAACGATGTTACGTTCAATATAAAGGCTGAACATATTGAAAGATGCATTACTCCCAAGACCAAAGCTATTATGCCAGTCCACTTGTATGGTCAATGTGCGGACATGGGACCAATTATGGAATTGGCGAGAAAGCATAATCTCGTTGTCATTGAAGATGCGGCTCAATCCATCGGTTCCGAATACAAAAAAAAACGCGCAGGTTCTCTTGGCGACATGGGCTGCTTTTCTTTTTTTCCTGCAAAAAACCTGGGTGCATTTGGTGATGGAGGAATTGTCACAACGTCTTCAGATGATCTTTATGAAAAGCTGAAGGTGCTTCGTGTGCATGGTTCAAAACCCAAGTACTACTATAAAAGTATCGGCGGAAATTTTCGTTTAGATGCTCTGCAAGCCGGGGTCGTCAAGGCTAAGTTAAACTATCTCGAAGGCTGGACAGAAAAACGGCGGCAGAATGCAACAGTCTATAATCAATTGTTGCAACAGAATGCTTTGACCCAGTATATTCAGTTGCCCCCAGAAGTTTTCCCGCGCCATGTATTCAACCAATACGTCATTCGCGCAGGAAGTCGCAGGGATGAATTGCGTGCCTTTTTAAATGAAAATAAAATTGGCTGCGAAATTTATTATCCGCTACCCCTTCATATCCAGGAATGTTTTCAGTCACTGGGTTACAAAAAAGGTGATTTCCCTGAATCTGAGAAAGCCGCCAACGAAACATTAGCCCTCCCGATTTCGCATGAAATCACCCGACCGCAACAGGAATACATTGTGGAAAATATCCGACGGTTTTTTCTAGGAGAATAATCGGCTACCGCCTTGAGGGAATCTTAACGGATTATAGTAAAAGGCTTATCGATCTTTTTTGAATTTGCGGTAAGAGACCGATTACCTGCGATGGTTCGCCACTGGCCGCATACCGAGGGGGTCGCTAGAAAAGTGGACGGCTTTCTTTTTCTTCAGGTTTTTCCCGGGGGATGTGAACCTGGCTTTCGCAGATCATAATGATATGGAAACCCAGTTTGCTTTGAATGGGAGCGGGTATAATTAGTTTTTCCAATTTCATTATTTCATTTATAAGTTCCTGAGTGAGTATTTGTTCGGGAATCGGCATTGCATGGTCTATCCAATCTAAATCTCCCCCGAGTTTTTTGCTCTTACAGGTACTGTATTTTTTGGCGAGGCGAATAAAAAACTTTTCGACTTTTTCCCAGTCATGGAAAGGTTTGTCAGGATCATCGATTTCCTCTTTTTCCAAGTCGGTCTGAAAATCTACGAGTATTTCCCAAATCATTTTTGCAGATTCCATGGAAGTTAGCCGGATGTTTCGAACGCGGTGTTCCATCGGTTTGTCTGTGGTGAAAGTTGTCTTTTTTGCGACAAAAACCTTTTTAACTTTGGGTTTGGGTTTGGCGGGAACTTTAGGAGTATCGGCAACGGGTTGCGGCTCTTTAGCTGTTTTATCCCGCTCGTATATGGTCTTTTCTGGCTCTTTGGGTTGATCGGACATTATATTTATTCCAAGAAATTAAGTTTTTATTATACCTGCTTTTGCTATGTATTCATCCAGATAGATTCTAGAAAATCCAATACTGCCCCTTGGCTGTTGGAGCCAATAATTTGATCGGCAGATTCTTTTACTTCTGGCAAAGCATTTTCCATTGCTACCGAATAGCCGGCGACCTGAAACATATCCAGATCATTTAGATAATCGCCAAAAACCATAGTTTTGTTCAATGAAAAATTTAAACGCTGAACCAACTTTTCCACCATGTTTCCCTTATTGGCTTGCTGGTGAAAGGCCTGCAACCAATAATAACCTTTCATGGAAACATCTTCAGCAAAATATAAATTGAGATGGTCAAAATGCTTTTCCTTCAGGCGATGGTATAGGGGTTCGAGGTTTTCCATAGTACCAATCAGTAAAAAACCTGAAACTTTTTCGCCTTCCTGAAATATGAATTCTGGGACTGGTTTAACCCTTCCATCTTTCTCCAGACTGGCGAGGTAGGCTATTGAACCCGGGTTTGTTGCACGGCGATAGTGAACCTGATGTTCCCTGCCAAAGGTGTAAATGAAAGGTTCAATGTCTTGCACTTGCGCAAAGGCTAACATGCTATCTACGACTTGCTTGTCGATAAACTGAGTGTGTTCCAACATTTTCCCATTGTGAAAATCGGCCAGATAGACCCCATTGAACAAGATAACAGGGAGCTTGAGGTTTAATCCTTTTAATATTGGATGCACAGAGTCGTAATTTCGAGCTGTGGCAATGGTGAACTTCATTCCCTCTTCTATAAGGTGATTCAAGCGTTGTTTCGACTCCTTTGGAAAGGTTCCATCGGGCAGTAAAAGTGTTCCATCCAGATCGGAGATATATAAGAAATCTTTTGCCATATCTTGATGGAAATTTTTCATTTTATTCAAGCTTCATTTATAGAGGGTATTATTGGTGTTGCAATCAGGTATTATAAATTATAAGGCTCCTAAATTTGTAAGGAAATACTCCTCAATGATACTAAAAATTAATTGCAGGATAATTTTAGATGTTAAGGAAGGGATATGCTAACAAATACCAATTATATTGCAGGGGTTATGAAGAAGGCTGAAGTTCTGGTCATTTCTCTGGTTTTGATTTTGCTGTCAGTTGTGCCAGTCGCGGCTTTCGATTTTTCGGATTGGGATGCCTTGATTAAAAAACATGTGAGCCTGAAAAAAGTTGATGGCGTAATGATCAATGCTGTGAATTATAAAAACTTGAAAAGGGATGAAAATTTTAAACAACTCGTTTCCAGGTTGAACTCGTCTCGAGAGGATTCATTGAAAACCCGCGATGAAAAGCTAGCCTTCTGGATTAACGCTTATAATATTCTTGCCGCTAAAATGGTGGCAGACCGCTTTCCTGTAAAAAGTATTAAGGATGCGGGAAGTTTTTTTAGTCCGGTTTGGAAAAAGCCTGCGGGTCATGTGGCTGGGAAGGAGCGGACTCTGAACGAAATCGAACATGAAATTCTAAGAAAGATGGATGAGCCAAGAATACATGTTGCGATTGTTTGTGCGTCGGTGAGTTGCCCCGATCTCAGGCTGGAATCGTTCAAGGCAGACAGCTTGAACGAACAGTTGAATGATCAGATGAAAATGTTTTTACAGTCGTCTGAAAAGGGGATGCGGATAGATAAAAAAAATAACCGAGTTTATCTTTCTTCAATTTTTAAATGGTTTAAAGATGATTTTAAAAGTAGGGGAGGGGTGTTGAAGTTTATCAGTAATTATGTTTCACCTGGAGTGGCAAAAGAATTGACAGGCTCTCAAATTGATGTGTCCTACCTTGATTATAACTGGGGTATTAACGGCTGGTTTGACTGAAAGACACGGCGAGTTCCCCCGCCGGTTTTCCATATGGGGCAGCTATCAGTCTGCGTGTTTACGCAGGAACGTGGGAATGTCAAAATTAGCATTTAAGTTTCCCGGGTCCTGATTCTCCTCTTTGATTGAAGACGCAAGTGTCTTCAGATGTTTATAAGATGAGTCGGCATCATCACTTTCCATATGCGGTTTGCCGCCCACTACTTTTTTCAGTGCGGGTCTTTCTTCTACTGGCGAAGCTGTCTCGGTGTCGAATCCGGTTGCGATGACTGTGACCCGCATTTGACCTTCCATTTGATGATCGATCACTGCTCCAAAAATGATATTGGCATCTTCGTGTGCATTTTCTTGAACCATCATAGAGGCTTCATTAATTTCCATAAGGGTTAAATCATCGCCACCCGTTATATTGATTAAGATACCTTTTGCGCCGTCAACGGTTGCCTCGTCAAGCAGCGGACTGGAGATTGCTTTTTGCGCAGCTTCCGCGGCTCTAGTTTCTCCTGTGGCGATGCCGCTTCCCATAAGTGCTTTGCCCATGCTTCCCATGATACATTTTACATCAGCAAAATCGAGATTGATGAGTCCGGGAATGACGATCAAATCAGAAATACTGCAAACAGCTTGCTTGAGAATATCGTCTACCATTGAGAATGCACTGGTGAAAGATGTTCCCTTTCCTACATAGCTTAAAAGTTTTTGATTTGGAATCACGATCAATGTGTCGACGGCTTCTTTTAGTTCATGGATTCCTTCTTCTGCTTGCCGCATCCTTTTTTTGCCTTCAAACGCGAATGGTTTGGTGACCACGCCAACGGTGAGAGCTCCTGTTTCTTTTGCGATTCGAGATATCACGGGTGCCGCACCTGTGCCAGTGCCACCGCCCATTCCTGCGGTAATAAAAACCATATCCGCACCCTCGAGCATATCGCGGATAACAGTTTCGCTCTCTTCGGCGGCATCTTTCCCCGTTTCAGGGTTGGAACCAGCACCTAGTCCACGAGTCAACTCTCCACCGATTTGGATTTTTCCAGGGCATTCTGATTTTTCCAGGGATTGTAAATCCGTATTTGCGATAATAAATTCTACTCCACGGAGACTATCGCGAACCATTGAATTGACGGCATTGGTGCCACCGCCGCCAACGCCGACCACCTTTATGGTTGCGTTGTAATCATTTTCGTTTTCAAATTCTATCAAACTCATGGTGTCCTCCATTTTTAAAAAAATTCATCTGCCCAATCTTTCATCCGCGAAAAAATTTTATCGAATAAATTACGTCCCTGAAATTCTCGAACAGGTCCAGTTTTAATTCTTTTAGTGCCATATTGGATCAAGCCTGTACAAGTTGCATACATGGGATTGTTTACAACATCGATCAGTCCTCCGAATCCCATAGGTGTCCCTAACCTTACGGGAGATTGAAAAACGTCTTCGGCTAATTCCGCCATTCCCTGCATGCTTGCAGCCCCGCCCGTCAGTACAATTCCAGATGAAATGATTTCCCGATATCCCGATTCATTTATGTCGTGGTCGAGTAGTTCAAACATCTCACGCGTTCGCGCTTCGATTATCTCGCTTAAAATTTGTCGAGGCACGGTTCGAGAATCTCTTCCACCAACGCTGGGAACTTCTATGTTGTCACCCTCTGAAATGATGGGCGAGTATGCACAGCCGAAGGAATGTTTGATTTTTTCTGCTTCAACATTGGGGGTGCGAAGACCAATTGCAATGTCGTTTGTCATTTGTGCACCTGCGATAGTCAAGACGGAAGTGTGTTTGATTGCGCCCTGATAAAAAATTGCAAGGTCCGATGTGCCGCCGCCAATATCAACCATGGCAACACCTAGTTCCCTCTCATCTTGTGATAAAACGGATTCGCTGGAAGCAAGTTGTTCCAGCACAATGTCGGATACTCCGAGCCCTGCTTTGTTGACACATTTGACAATGTTCTGTGCCGATGTTACTGCCGCAGTAACGATATGCACTTTCGCTTCAAGGCGCACTCCTGCCATTCCAAGGGGAGTTTTAATTCCGTCTTGATTGTCAACGATATATTCTTGTGGTAGAACGTGAATCACTTCGCGATCTAAAGGAATGGCTATAGCCTTAGCGGCCTCGATTACTCTGTCGACATCCTTCTGGTCGATTTCTCTGCCTTTTACCGCAATAATCCCATGGCTGTTGAGGCTGTTTATATGCCCACCTGCAATGCCGACATAAACCGAATCAATTTCACATCCGGCCATGAGTTCGGCTTCTTCAACCGCATTCTTGATAGACTCGACAGTGCTGTCGATATTGATTACGACCCCTTTTCTAAGGCCTTTTGATGGATACTGACCGAGACCAATAATATCTATATTTTCATCATCGATAACCTCGCCAATGATGCAGCAGATTTTGGTGGTCCCAATATCCAGCCCGACAATGTAATTGCTTTTTTTGGACATGCGTCCTATCCCCTTCTAGTTGGTTTGACTCTTTGCCGAAATTAATGTTGAACTTGGATTGAATCTATTTCTGATTACAACTTGATCTTTAAATGATAAGTCGATCATTTGAATCTTAGGATTTTCTTCCTCAAGGGTATCGAGAATGAGTAGGAAATTTTTTCTTTCCTCCTCCAATCTGTCCATAGACATTTGAATTTGAATGTCCCGATTTCGAGTGATAAACAGAACCCGGGAATGACCTATTAGTTCCGCCGCATCCAAAGGATTATTATCAAAGAATGAGAGTTTGTTGAAGTAGTGCATGATTTTCAGGCTATGCAATACTTTGCCCTCTAAAAAATTATTTTCTTTTTCGCCTTGCATGATGATAAGAGGCAGATGTCTATATTCAGGTTTTTCGGGTGAAAGGGTGACACCGAAACCATCTACCAGGTAAATTTGATCTTTCTTAATCCTTGCGTAAGGAACCCTTTCTGTGAGCTTAAATTCCAGTCCTTGCGGAAAACTTCTCCGAATAGAAGCCGATTGAATCCATGGGTTTTCAGAAAGCCGCTGACTCAACTCCACTAGATCAATCGCAATCAAATTTTTACCTTTTACAGAACCCAGCCATTCAAGTATTTGCGCATCGCTCAATATATTATTTCCTTGAAAAGAAACATTTTGAATTTGAAAACGGGGTGTTGAGATCAAAAAATTCCATCCAGCAAAAAGAAGGTAGCCGACAACTCCTGCCAGGAAGAGTTTTGAGGTAAGCTCAGCCAAGGTACGTACCCAAGTTCCCAATTTGGGTTTGTTAGGAATTCTTTTATTCAGACTGCTGCCACGTTTGCGCTGTTTGCTTCTTTCGGAACGAAAATCGTCCCATGTGGCAGCAGGTCCTCTTTGTCTGGTCAGAGCAAAGCTCATGACGGGTCTCCATAATCCAGTTTTGCTGTTTTCAAAATTTCCATTACAAGATCATCAAAATCCATTCCCATTTTCAGTGCAGCCATAGGCAAAAGGCTGGTGGGGGTCATGCCGGGAATAGTATTCATCTCTAGGACATAGGGTGTCCCTTCATCATCAAGAATGATATCTACTCGTGGCAATCCGCGTCCGCGTAGTATCTTAAAAACTTTTATGGAAACTTCATTGCATTTTTTGATTTCATGCTCGCTCAAGTTCGCCGGGCATACATATTCGGTTTTCCCGGAAATGTATTTGGCTTCATAATCGTAAAACCCTGATTTAGGACGAATATGAACAATGGGCATAGGTATTTCTCCGTTCATGCCTACTGCCAGAAGCTTTCCTTCAATAAACTTTTCCACAATGATTTCTTTAGAATATTCAAATGCACTTTCTAATGCAGGTTTCCACTGATCCTCTGTGTTGACAATGCTCACTCCAAAGCTAGACCCCTGATTGGTTGGCTTGACGACCACGGGTAGAGCCAATCTTCGTTTGATGGATTGATTTTGGTTTTTATAAAACACTTCATATTTGGCTGTTGGTATTCCATGGAACTTTAAAATTTCCTTGGTTTTTAATTTGTCATAAGCCAAGGCACTACCTGCAACACCCGGCCCTGTATAAGGAATCTTTAGATATTCCAGAACTCCTTGAATACAGCCATCTTCGCCATAGGTTCCGTGCAGTGCGATGAATGCCAAGTCAATCTCTTGGAGAGCTTTGGCAATATTACGGTCTACATCAATGGAAAACACCTTTAAGCCTTTTCGAGTCATTGCCTCCATAACCGAGTTCCCGGTCGATAGAGAAATTTCTCGCTCTGATGATAAACCGCCCATTAGCACACCTATTTTTTTGTCTTCAAAAATTTCCAAGAACTTTTCCAACTTTTAAAATGACAGGTCCGTCCCGGCCCTTGGCCAAAAGGGCAGGGAGCAAAGGAAGGAGAGATTACCCTTGCTCGTACCTTAAAATTTAATTTCTCCGAAATTAATCTCCGATAATTACGATCTCAGTTTGTAGATCGATACTGGTTTTTTCTTTCACCTCTTTTTGTATATATTTGATCAATTGAGTCACATCTTTTGCTGTTGCTCCACCTTTGTTCACAATGAAGTTCGCATGCCTGATGGAAACACCGGCCTTTCCTATGGAATAGCCTTTAAGTCCTATTGACTCGATAATTCTTCCGGCAGCATCGCCTTCCGGATTCTTAAAAATAGAACCCGAATTAGGAATGGTAAGAGGTTGTGTTTGCGCTCTTCGAGAAAGATGACGGTCCATGGTGGTCATGATTTCCGAGCGATCTCCTTCTTCGAGTTCAATCTCTGCTTCAATAATGATTCCGGGTTCATCTGGGAAAATGGTTTTTCTGTATTGAAAGGAAATATCTTTGCGTTTTAAAGTTTCTATTTCACCGTTTCGGGTAATTCGAGTTACGCTGCGAAGAACCTGTCCAATTTCTGTTCCCTCTGCACCGGCATTCATAATTATTGCTCCGCCTAATGATCCGGGTATGCCGACGAGGTGTTCAATGCCCGTCAGTGAATAGCGTGCGGCATGTTTTGCAAGATAAGACATCTTTGCCCCGGCCCCTACTTTGATAACGGCTCGTCTTTTCCCATCTTCCTTTTTAAAGAAAAGAGGGCGCTTGATTTCTTTGAAGCATTCTTTTAAAGAAATAACGATACCTCTTATGCCACGGTCGCTTGCCAGTAAATTAGTCCCTTCCCCTAAAATATATACGGGTGTTTTCTCTCTGCTTTTTAAAATAGTTTGAATATCCCAGGTATCTTTCGGGAATATCAAAACATCTGCAGGGCCGCCGATTTGAATGGAAGTATGACTGGCAAGCAATTCGTCTTGCAGAACTTTTCCTTTGATTTTGTGTAGCCAGGGAAATGTATGGGTCATAATTTTACTCTGATAAATTTTTTGTCCCAGAACGGTTTTCGGAAACTCGATTCTGGTTTTGAGATTAAACTCCCTCCCAGACCCAGAATGAGCAATATGAATCAATCTTCGTTTCCATGCTTCGTTCAACATAAATGAAAGTCCTCTCTGTTTTGGGGCTATCAATCATGGAATTGAGCGGCAAGCTTGTGTGCCAATTCCCCGATATTTCCCGCACCTAGAGTTAAAACAACATCACCAGGCTGCAAAGAATTTTTTAAATGCGAAATCACAGAGTCGATATTCTCTATGTGATCCACGCGTTTGTGTCCAAACTCCCGAACTCCTTGTGCTATTTTTCGAGAATGGATTCCTTCTATAGGTTTTTCGCCTGCGGCATAAATATCCAAAAGAACTAATTGATCGGCATCGTTAAATGAGGAATAAAAACTTTCAAGCAGGTGTTGAGTTCTAGTAAAACGATGCGGTTGAAAAACCACTACCAATCTTTGATTGGGCCAGACCGTTTTTGCAGTTTCCAGGGTGGCTTGGATTTCAGCAGGATGATGACCATAATCATCCACGATGGTTAGAGAGTCTGATTGATGAAGAATTTCAAAGCGCCGTTGAACACCTGTGAAATTTTTCAAAGCATCAGCAACGGCAGGGAAGTCCATATTCAATTCGATTCCCACCGCAACAGCCGCCAATGTGTTACAGACATTATGATTTCCTAATGACTCAGATGAGATTCGTCCAAGTTTCTTTCCTTGATGGAAAACAGTAAAGTGGGTTTGCAGTTCGCTCACAGAGATTTCCTGTGCTGTATAGTCAGCTTGAGTTTTAATCCCATAAGTAATTGTTCTTTTTTCAATTTTCGGAAGAAGCGATTGCAGATTAGGATCATCCATGCACAAGATCGCGGTTCCATAAAAAGGAACGCTGTTTAGAAACTTCAGAAAGGCGGATTTCATATTCTGCATTGTGTGGTAATAGTCCATATGCTCTTCATCCAGTGTGGTCACCACTGCAATAGCGGGAGAAAGCTTTAGAAACGATCCGTCACTTTCATCTGCTTCGGCCACAAGAAATTTGCTTTGTCCTAATTTGGCATGGCCGCCCATATTTTTGAGTTTGCCTCCAACGATTACTGTTGGGTCCAGATTCCCCCCCGCTAAAACAGTCGCTACCAGAGAAGTGGTTGTTGTTTTTCCATGAGTCCCTGCAATAGCAATTCCATGTTTCATTCGCATTAACTCTGCCAACATTTCTGCCCTGGGTATTACCGGGATCATTTGTTCTCTGGCAGCCTTAACTTCTGGATTGTCATCTCGGATCGCACTCGAAACCACGACAACGTGTTTGTTATCTATGTTTTCGGGTTTATGGTGAAAACGAATTTCTGCACCTAAAGATTCCAGATGATCGGTTACGGAAGATTTGGATTGATCCGAACCGCTTACCTCATAATTCTGGTTAATTAGGACTTCAGCGATTCCGCTCATTCCCGAACCTCCGATTCCGATAAAATGAATCCGCTGTGTTTTTCCTAAAAACATGACAAAACATAATTTCCTTGCATTTTTTTTCTTCCCGATTTTTTGAAAGCATCTTCCAGTAACTCCATGCAAAGGAGCCTTACTTTTTCGGTTGCATCTCGATTGCCCAGTTTGCAGCTATTTTCTTCCATCACTTCTAAACGTTCAGGTTCTTCCATCGCTTGAAGAATAGACCCTGCAATACGTGGCCCTGATAGTTCTTCATCCAGAACAAGTTCCCCAGCATTGGCAGCTTCGAGAATACGCGCGTTTTTTTCCTGATGATTATGTGCGGCATGTGGAAAAGGAATCAAAATAGACATTTTGCCACAGGCAGTAACTTCCGCAAGAGTCGTGGCTCCGGCACGGCAGATGACCAGGGATGCTTTTTTATATTGATCTGCCATGTCATCAATGAACGGACGTATGTCACAAGAAAATTTGCTCTCTTCGTATTTTTTGCTCACCATTTCATAATCGGCCTCCCCAGTTTGATGAGTAATGCGCAAATCACTTTTTTTCTCTGAGAGGGATTCTAAAGCTTCCACCATAGCCATGTTTATAGAATGGGAACCTTGACTACCGCCAAGAACCAGAACCTGAAACGGGCCTTCTATTTTTTCAGGGGTTCCTTCTTTTGGCTGGCAAAATTCTTCACGGATCATGTTCCCTGTTACTTCCACTTTCTCTTTGGGAAAAGCTCCTGAGGATTCTTTAAAAGAGACTGCGATTTTATCGGCAATTTTTCCCAGCCATTTATTTGTCATTCCAGGAATGGAATTCTGCTCGTGAATAAGGATAGGAATTCGAAGAATCCATGCGGAAAGAACCAAAGGTCCTGATGCATAGCCACCGACACCCACCACCAGACCGGGACGTTTTCTGATTAAAAAACACATGGACTGAGCAGTTCCAATGGGTAGTTTGAACCAGGACACCCATCGGGCAATTTTCTTCTTGCCTAATAATCCCGCCGAAAGAATAGTTTTTAAAGCAAAACCTTCGCGGGGCAATACTTTTGCTTCGAGGCCTTTTTGGGTTCCTACAAAAGAAATTTCAATATCCATATCGTGCCTCGTTAATGCTCTTGCTAGAGCAATTCCGGGATAAAGGTGACCGCCTGTGCCGCCACCTGCTATGACAACTCGTTTTCTCATCAATTCATCATCAATGTCTTACAGTGCGTTCTGAAATATTCAGTAGTACGCCTACAGAAAGCATCGTTACCATCATCGATGACCCTCCCATGCTTATAAATGGCAAGGTCAATCCTTTTGTGGGCAGAAGACCCGAAGCGACTCCCAGGTTTATAAAAGCTTGCAAACCTATTAAGAGAGTCAGTCCTGTTGCTAAATGAGTTCCGAAGGGATCTTTGGCTCGGTAGGCAGTCATAAATCCTCTCCAGATAAAGATCGAGAACAGGAGAACGATTCCGGTTGTTCCGACAAATCCCAGCTCTTCTCCTATTACTGAAAAAATAAAATCCGTATGTGCTTCTGGAAGATGAAAAAGTTTTTGATGGCCGGCTCCCAATCCGGTACCCCAAAACCCACCGCGTCCAAAGGCATAAAAAGACTGAATGACTTGGAACCCTTTTCCTGTAGGGTCTTCCCAGGGGTTGAGGAAGGAAATGATTCTCTGGGTTCGGTATTCGGCGGTTAGAATTGCCGATGCTATAAATGGAACTATTGCCAGGACGGAAAGGACCAGAAATTTTTTCCTGAGTCCGGCGATAAAAAGCATTGTGAAGGTGACCGTACAAATAATCATGGCTGTTCCAAAATCGGGCTGGAACAAGATGGGTATGAAGAAGAAACCCAGCACAATTAGATTTGGCAAATAACCGTAGGTAAAATTTCTTAGTTTGTCGGCTCGTTTTACAAGAGATTTTGCGATAAACAGAACGAGAGTGAACTTTGCCAGTTCCGAAGGTTGAAACGAAAATCCTCCTAAGGTCAACCACCGACGAGCTCCACCCACCTTTTTGCTGAACTCGGGAAACATCACTACAATCAATAGCAGAAAAGTGAAAATCATAATGGGGTATGTAAACTGATGCAACTTGTGGTAGTTTATATTTTTTGTTATCAAAAGCAGACCTGTTCCCAGCAAGCACCATAGGACCTGTCGCTTCAGGAAGTAATAGGAGTCGTTGTGATTGTTCATGGTGTATGCAGCGCTTGAGCTGAATACCATTACAATTCCTATGAGAACCAGAACGGCTACCGTGATGCACAGGATGGAGTCGCAGCTTGTCTGCCGAGTTTCGTTCAACGCTTGTCATCCTTTAAGATTGTTTACGATAGATTTAAACTGGTTGCCGCGATCGATATAGTCTTTGAACATGTCAAAACTAGCGCAGGCAGGAGAAAGAAGAACGACATCCCCTTTCTCCGCTTTTTCTTTTGCCAGATTGACCGCCCCTTCAAGGGAATCGGATTCTTCATAACCAAAAGATCCATTCAAGACACTTTTAAACTTGGGTCGCGTTTCTCCAATTAGAACCAAGTGCTTTACTTTTTTCTTCATAATAGTTTTTAAACCGGAAAAGTCCGCGTTCTTATCCTTGCCGCCAGCGATAAGGATGATGGGGCGGTCAAAAGTATTTAATGACTTGCATACCGAGCCGACATTGGTGCCTTTTGAGTCATTAATAAAATCAACCCCATCTCGATTGCATACCCATTCCAGTCGATGCTCCAAACCTGTAAAACTTCCCAGAACATTTTGAATGGATTCCAGGGGAATGCCTAGCAGCAGAGCTGTTGCTACTGCTGGCAAAACATTTTCTACCTGCCAGCGCAATCCGCGAGAAAGTGAGCTTAATGCAAATATTTCTCCCTCAAACTCATCGACGTTTGCGAGGATTTTTCCGTTTTGCACATAGACCCCATATTCCAACGGACTTTCCAGGCTGAAGCGGATTTGTTTTGCGGGGCAATTTTTTCCCAGAGCATGGGTGTTGGGGTCATCCTGGTTTAAAATAAGAAAATCTTTTTTAGTTTGGTTTGCGTAAATTTTTTCTTTCAACCCTGCATATTGCTCAAAGCTCTCATGTCGGTCGAGATGGTCAGGTGTGATGTTCAGGATAATGGCAATCTTAGGATGAAAGCTGTGAGTGGCCTCCATTTGGAAACTGGATATTTCAAGCACTCTATATTCCACCCGCTCTTGATCTAATAGCGAAATAAAAGGAGTGCCTAGGTTTCCACCCACCGATGCACTGATCCCACCCTCTTTAAGAATTTCGCCAATTAAACTTGTGCAAGTCGATTTACCATTGGTTCCAGTAATGCCAATGAGTGAGACATTATTGATTCTGCTGGCAAGCTCAATTTCGCTGATTATTTCGACTCCGTTTTGTCGTGAGCTTTTAAGAAAGATTGACTCAATGTCCACGCCCGGACTGATCACTACCATCTCTGAATCAGGATGTGGTTCGCAGTTCTTATAAACTGTTTTGACATCAGGTAAGAGCTGGCTTGCCAATTCAGATAACTGATCGTGGGATTTGTTATCCATAATTGAAACCTTTGCACCTCGAAGGCTAAGGAAATTAGCTGTTGCAATGCCTGTTTTTCCCAAGCCAATCACAGAAATGATTTTGTTTTTTAAATCCATATTTATCTGAGTTTTAATGTACTCAAGCTGATCATCGCGAGGACGACAGCAACAATCCAAAAGCGAACAATCACCTTGGGTTCCGACCAGCCTAGTTGTTCAAAGTGGTGGTGAAGCGGAGCCATTTTGAAAAATCGCTTCCCCCCTGTGTATTTGAAATAGCCCACCTGAATAATTACTGACAAAGCTTCGATAACAAAAATTCCGCCAATAAGAATTAAAAGCAATTCGTGTTTAACAATCACCGCTATAGTTCCTATCAAACCTCCCAAAGATAAAGATCCAACATCGCCCATGAAAATTTGTGCGGGGTAGGAGTTGTACCAGAGAAAACCCAGGCTGGCCCCTATGACAGCTGAACTGGCGACAGCGATTTCTCCCGCACCTTTTATATATTGAATATTTAGATACTCAGCGAATTTGACATGGCCACAAATGTAGACGATGCCGGTGTAAGTGAGAGTAGCTACTATGATGGGGCCAATTGCCAGTCCATCGAGACCGTCTGTTAGATTGACAGCATTCGATGTTCCGACGATTATGAACGCAATAAAAAAAAGATATAGAAATCCGAGGTCGGGTTGAAATTCCTTAAAGAACGGCACAGACAAACGCGTCGCATAATCTGCACGCACAGGATCGAAGTAAAGCAGATAAATTCCAACACCTAAACTTACCAAAAGTTGCAGTAGAAGTTTTTCCTTGGCAGAAATTCCGTTTCCCCTTCTAAGTTTTAATATGTCATCGCGAAAACCGATGGCCCCAAAACCGATCACCGAAAAAATGATCACCCAGATATAATGGCTTTCAAGGTTTGCCCATAATAAAGTTGATCCTAAAAAAGTTACCAGTATCAGGAGGCCACCCATGGTAGGTGTTCCTGATTTCGAGGCATGATGCTCAGGCCCATCGCTACGAATCGTTTCTCTGATCTGAAATTTTTGCAGCATTCGAATCATTAAGTTGCCAAGGGTCAAGCTAAGAGCTAGCGCAGTAACGCCGGAGTAGGCCGAGCGAAATGTAATGTATTTAAATACATTCAAAAAGGAATATTCAGAGCTAAGTGGATAAAACAAATGGTAAAACATTTTTTAATTATTTCGTTCTTTAGGTTTTTAAATATTCCTGAATAATATTTTCCATTTTCGCACCACGAGAACCTTTGATAAGCAGGCAGTCGCCTTTTTTAACGTTCCTCAACAGGTAGTTCACTGCTTCGGCGTGCGTATTGAATTTCCCTATTTGCAGTGGATGTCGGGAGTTTTTTTTTGCACTTTCTGCCACCAGAGAGGCTAGCGGGCCAACCGTCACTAAATGATCCACATTTGACAGGATTATTTCCTGCCCTAACTCATGATGAGCAGACTCGGATAAGGGGCCAAGTTCGAGCATGTCGCCAATGATCAAAAATCGTTTCCCCTGAGTATTGAATTCCGACAAAGTTTTTAACGCTTCTCTCATGGATTGCGGATTTGCGTTATACGCATCGTTGATCAAGGTCACTCCTTCGTAATGAATTTGCTCATTTCTCTGAGGAATTTGCTGGTAATTTTCTAATCCTCGATTCATATCTTTTCCTGATATGCCCAGCGAATGACCTGTAGCTAGAGCCGCAAGGGCGTTATATATATTGCAGTAGCCCATTTGCGAGATGTTGACGGAAATCGTTTGGTTGAAAATTTTAGCTGTGAAGGTAAATCCACGGCTTCCTTTATTTTGAATATTGCTTGCCTGAACATCCGCAGATTGTTCAATTCCGTAGGTAATTTTTTTGATGCGTAGCGACTTCGCCAGCTCAAGAACCAAGGGATCGTCTGCATTAACAATTGCTGTTCCTTCTTTGCCGAGGGAGTCAAACAGTTCACCTTTTGCAGCTTGAACATCTTTTACTGTTTTTAGTTGTTCCAGATGACCCGCAGATATATTCGTGATGACACCTATGTCAGGCTTTGCTATTTCAGCAAGCCGTTTAATTTCACCAGCAGCACTCATGCCCATTTCAAGAACACCGACCTCATGTTCTGGTTTCCTTGCCAATAAAGTCAGAGGAAGACCAATGTGATTGTTAAGGTTTCCCTGTGTTTTTAGAGTTTTGTATTTTGTCTCAATAATTGAGGCGATCATTTCTTTGGTTGTAGATTTTCCATTGGTCCCCGTTACCGCAACAACCTGGAAGGGAAACTGGGTTCTTTGATAACTGGCAAGGTCTTGCAATGCCCGTAAAGTATTTTGAGACTGAATCACGAAGGGAGAATTTTCCCTGCTGATCATGTCTTCAGAAAGATGGCTTGGGTCGGACAAGATAATTCCTGCCGCACCTTTGTTAATAGCTTCGCCAAGAAAATTATGGCCGTCAAATTTTTCACCCTGAATGCACACAAATAATTCCTCCTCTTCAATGGTTCGGGAGTTTATGGATACCCCGCGAAATACCTTTGTCGCGCTACCTTGCAATAGTTTTCCGCCTGCTATGTCCAGACAGTCTTTCGCTTTGCCTGTTATCAATGAATTTGTTTCTCCAAAAATTCTCTAGCAACTTCTCGATCATCAAAATGTTCTTTTTGCACACCTGAAATTTGGTAGTCCTCATGACCTTTCCCGGCAATTAAAACGAGATCGTTTTTTTCTGCTCGGCCGATTGCATACTCAATGGCTTCTCGTCGATTTATGATCGCTGTATGTGAGGCCGAAGCAGGAATACCTTTCAGTATGTCTGCAACAATTTTTTCAGGGTCTTCCGTGCGCGGGTTGTCAGAAGTGACGACAGCGAAATCGGCTTTTTCTGTTACTACCCGGCCCATACCTTTTCTTTTCCCCTTATCCCGATCCCCACCACACCCAAAAACAACAATCACCTTTCCCTCAGTAAAAGCTTTGGTCGCTGTGATAGCCTTGGAAAGCGCATCCTCTGTATGAGCGTAATCAACCAACACAGAAAAACTCTGTCCCTTATTTATTGACTCGAATCTTCCTGGGATGGATGGAATATTTTTAAAGGTGCCTTGAATCATGTCTAGCGACAAGCCTTGAACCAATGCGTAAGCCGAAGCTGAGAGAAGATTGCAAACATTATGTTCGCCGAGAAGGTTTGTTCGAATTTCGGTAGACCCGTTGGGCGTTTTTAAAGTGAATCGACTTCCGACGGCTGTTAGAGAAATGTTTTCTGCCGAAAAATCCGCAGAACTATTTATTCCAGTTGAGATGACATTTCCTTTAAGCTCTGTGGCGAATTCTTTTCCAGTCTGATCATCAATGTTTACGATAGGCACTTTGACTTTATTTCCCCTGAACAATTCAGCCTTTGCGTTTTTATATTCTTCCATGTTGCTATGGAAATCGAGATGATCTCGGCTCAGGTTTGTAAAAATTCCAACATCAAAATTCATATCGCAAACACGCTTTTGCGCGAGGGCATGAGAAGACACCTCCAAGAAACAATCTGTGACTCCCGCATCCACCATTTGCCTGAAGTTTAGATTGAGGTCGAGGGATTCAGGCGTAGTCATAGCCGTCGGGATTTTTGTTTTCCCGAAATGACAATCGATGGTTCCTATAACCCCTGTATACCTGCCATCAGCTTTTGCCAGAGCCTCCATAACGTAAGTTAATGTTGTCTTTCCATTAGTGCCAGTTATGCCTGTCAGGTTCAAATGCGCGGAGGGATTTTCGTAAAAGTTTGCACTGACTATAGCCAAAGACTTCCTGGAATCCGCAACACATAAAACGGTAATATTTTCGTAGTTGATATGGAGCGAAGACAGAGATTCAGGAGAGGATTCAGTGATAATAGCAATCGTGCCTTTATCCAAAGATTCTCTAATAAAAGCTCCGCCATCATGTTTTCCGCCAGGAATAGCAACGAAAAGTCCACCCGGCCGCACTTTTCTGGAATCGAAGGCGATGTTTTTGATTTCGCAGTTCCGGTTTCCGAGAGATTCTGTTATCTCCATTCCCGCGATCAAATTTTTAAGATTTTTTTCAGGCATATTTTTTTCTGTAGAAAAATCGCTTTCTGAAAATAAAAACCATTTTGTTGATGCAGTCTGTTTCATCAGGCGCGGTCAAGAATGAAAACACGTTCCTTACTTGAGGGAACATTTAAATAACGTAATGATTTTTTTGCAATCTCTCGAAACACCGGGGCCGCCACAACACTGCCCCAATGCGCCCCTTTCGGATTATCAATCATTACCAGAATTACCAGACGCGGAGCATCTGCCGGTGCATACCCTATAAACGAAGAAACGAAATCTGTCTTTGAGTAAGACTTGGTTTTCGTAATATATTTTTGTGCGGTACCTGTTTTCCCCGCCACATCAAACCCTTCTACTGCCGCATTTTTTCCTGTTCCATTTTTAACAGCGAACTTTAATATTTCCATCATTTGTCGACTGGTTTTTTTTGATATAACGCGCCGGATTTTTTTTGGTTTGATTTGCTCAACAATTTTTCCATCACGCATCAGGGCTTTGGTTATGTGCGGTTCCATAAGCGTTCCCCCATTGGCTATGGCACTCAATGCAACGACCATTTGCAGGGGAGTAACTGCGATTTCATGTCCAAAAGATATGGAAGCCAAAGAGTAATCCGTCCAACTTTCCCTTTTCCCCAATAGACCGGAAGACACTCCGGGAAGCCGCACGCCCGACTTTTCCCCAAAACCGAACTTTTGAATGTATTCGTAGAAAGAGTTTTTGCCGAGCTTTTGAGCGATTTTTATTGCACCAATGTTGCTGGATTTAGCAATGATTTCCTTCATGGTGAGGAAACCAAACTTATGATTTTCTGCTTCGCCAATTTTATTTTTACCAACCTTGAAGATTCCATTTTCGCAAAAGAATCTATCGTGCGGTTGGGCAATTCCTTTATCTATAGCTGCGGCGGCAACGATGGGTTTGAAAATGGACCCCGGCTCATATGAACTCACAACGGCATTGTTTTTCCATGTTTCTCTGGGGAACGCGTTAAAGTTATTTGGATTGAATTGCGGAACGTTTGCCATGGCATATATTTCCCCTGAATAGGGGTCCATGACCACAGCCGTTCCAGAATCAGCCTTGTATCTATCCACTTGCTTTTTCAGATGATGCTCGGCGGTGAACTGAATCACTTCGTCCAATGTAAGCATTAAGTCGTAATTGCCGAGGCTGGAACGAGAAAGATTGTTCAGAGCTTGAATTGTCCTTCCCTTTCCATCCTGTTCTATGGATTGCGAATAGACTATTCCTTTCAGCTTTTCCTGATAAGTATGTTCTATGCCAGCCAAACCTAAATCGTCTGTACCTACAAAACCGATAACATTGGCTGCCAGTTCGCGTTTTGGGTAAAACCTTTTTTGCTCTGAGCGAAAATTTACCCCTGAAAGAGCCGATTTTTTAAGATGCATTATTTCATCTGCGGGAACTTTCCTTTTGATCCAGGTAAATTGTTTTTTCGAGGACACTTCCTTATAGATGCGGTCATAGTTCTGATTCAATGCCGACGCAAGAACTCTGGAGGTATATTTTCTATCTCGCACCTCTTGAGGCACAACAAACACGGACTCGACTTTAAGGTTAGTGGCCAGCTCATTGCCATTACGATCAAAAATTGTTCCTCGACCAAAATGAGTTTTCAAGGTTCCCTGTGATTGTTTTTCTGATTTCGCTAGCAGGGATTCGTGCTGAACAATTTGCAGATCAGCGAGCCGGACTATCAGAGATATCGCAAAAAGCAGCAACAGGCTGGATATGAAAAGCAATCTAGCTTTCACTATATTTCGAAAAGAATCTGATACTGGTTTTTTGTTGTTTGACATGGTTTTACTTTAAAAAAATTGTTACCACTTGCCCCTTTTGAGGCTCTATCATCCCGACCGCATCTTTTGCCAGAGCTTGAATGCGATACAACGATTGCAGGCTTTCTTTTTCTAAACGCAGTAGATGGTTTTCACTTAAAAGTTCTTCGCGTTCCGTTTCAAGAGCCTGATAGTCATAAGATAGTTTCACCTTTCTGACATTCGGCCATACCAGAGCTAATGCCGCTAACATCATTAATACCGAGACCAGAAAAACCATCCGAAACCCTTTAGGCGTAATATGGAACCGGCCTTGAACTAATTGACAAGCTCCGTTAAACATATACCCTTTCCGCAACCCTCAGCTTTGCGCTGACCGACCTCGGGTTCAATGCAATTTCTTCTTCAGATGAACAGATGGGTCTACGCGTTAAAATTTTCAACGTCTGCTTGTTATCGCAAATACAAATTGGAATTTTAGGAGGACAGGTGCAACCCTTCTCTTCTTTGCGAAAGAATGTTTTAACAATTCTGTCTTCCAACGAGTGAAACGAGATCGCGACAATCCGCGCAGAAGAATCGAGCAGACCTATCGCATCATTCAAAACTGTTTTTATCTGCTCAAGCTCGTTGTTCACCGCAATGCGCAATGCCTGAAAAGTTTTTGTTGCAGGGTGAATTCTTGAATGCTTTGGCGATCTAACCACTCGCGAAATTATTTCAGCAAAATGAGAAGTTGTAATAATAGGTCTTTCCGCTTGCTCCCTGCGAATGGCACGGACGATTCTTTTCGCGAACCGTTCTTCACCAAAATTTTTAATAATGGATATCAATTCCACATCCTTTAGTTTTTCAAGAAGATTTGCTGCTGTGGTCGTTTGCGAGTTGTCCATTCTCATGTCGAGGGGGCCATCATGGCGAATGCTGAATCCACGTTCAGGCGTGTCTAGCTGGGGAGAGGAAACACCAAAGTCGAGTAGCAGACCATTGATTCTGGTGATGCCGGATTGCACTGCAAGGTCTCGCAGGTTTTCCAGTGAGCCGTGGGCAAATATTGCCCTGTCCCGGAAAGGTTGAAGCCTCTCCCTGGCTCTCTCAATGGCAGACAGGTCACGGTCTATGCCGAGCACTCTGGTTTTTGGCCCTGTGTTTTTGAGGATGAATTCCGTATGTCCTCCATCCCCTAATGTGCCATCCACGATTACACCCTCCATGTGAATATTCAGATAATGAAGCACTTCCTTTCTCATTATCGATTCGTGGTACGTTGGCATGATTCGCTCGAGACGATCCGGTGATTATTGAATGCTGAAAAATTCCTGCCAGGAGTCCGGTTTCTTCACTCGCCTCCCTGCTTGTCCCATCTTTCGGGAGACCAGATTTCAAAAGTCTTTGACATTCCTACAAGCACGGCCTCTTTTGTGAGTCCTGCAATATCTCTCAAGTTAAGAGGTAACAGAATTTTTCCAGACTTCATTTCACATTCCGTGGCGCGCGAATAAAATTCTCGCAGACGTGTGCGATCTTCTTTGGCAAAAGCATTGAGGCCACTTAATTTCTCTTCGTTTTCCGCCCATTCTTTATAGGGAAAAACAACTAGAAAGGGTTCCATGGCACAAACCACCAGTTGCGGACCAGATTGCTCTAATGTTCCACGGAATTTAGCGGGGACATTAAACCGGCCCTTGTCGTCCAAACTGATGTTGTAGGTACCTAAAAAACTACTCATTATCTCTGCCTGCGGGTTTTAAAAAGTGACATAAGATTACATTTTGAGACACTTTATAACACAATCCTATCATACTGCGACAAACTGTCAACCTAAAATGAGACAAAAATGCTGATTTTCAGATAGGGAGAAATCGTATAAGTTTTTATTAAAACAGGGTTTTCACGCTACTAGGTCGGGATTTTCCGGGTTTCCTGGGAAAATTTCCGTGGTTTTGGATGTGACACCTTTGGGGTATTTTTGTAGCTAGGGTAGGGATTGATTTTTAGCGGAGAAGTAAAGCTATAAAGTAAATCAATTGAGTTTGTTCATTATATATATAAGCGAGCTAGAGCCTCTTTTTATGAAACCGTCAATACCTCGTTCGATTTCAATGGATTTACTTTGACAAGTCTAAATTCCTGATGCTACTATGAAAATAAGCCTAAATGATTATGGATGTTACCTTTTCCGAAAGGATTAGAATTGGTTATGAAGCAGAAAAAAGTCAGATTTTTGGTGGGAAGCTTGTTGATCGTAGGTGCGATTGGATATTTAATCACTATGGGAATCAGCAATACCTCGCAGTATTTTTTCACGGTTGATGAATTATTCAGCCAGAAAGTTTCCTATGCCGGAGCTGGACTAAAAGTTAAGGGCAATGTTGTAAACGGTTCCATCCAAAGAGACCCCAACGACTATTTAGATGTGAAATTTTTAATTGAGGAGAATAAATCCTCATTGAAGGTAACCTATCAAGGGGTAACACCAGATATGTTTGCAGACGGTCGGGAAGTGGTTGTGGAAGGAACATTGGGAAGAGACGGTGTCTTTCATGCAAATACTTTGCTGACCAGTTGTCCATCAAAATATGAAGCAGAAAAAGAGGCAGGGAAAATGCATCCAGGATCTCTGAGTACCGATAAGTATAAGGAGCCTGGCTTGAAAAAAACGGATGCCTTGCCAAAGACAACGATTTAACCTTCCTTTAAAATTCTAAAAAAGCCTGATTCCCGCAACTCAAGGATAACCGGCTTCTATTTTTATTCATGAACGATATTGGTGAATTTACATTACTTATAGCCCTGGCGACCGCTATTTATGGCTGTGTTGCGTACATTATGGCTGCGCGTGGCAACCGGATAGACCTTTACCTAAGTGCAGATAAGACACCGCTGATTGTGTGGGGTTGTGTGATGATCTCTTCTATTTGTTTATGGAGAGCATTTCTTACCAATGACTTCAGTCTTCAATATGTTTGGGCTTATTCCAATATTGAACTCGACACATTTTATAAAGTCGCTTCTTTTTGGGGTGGGCAAAAAGGCTCCCTTCTGTTTTGGACCTTGCTTCTTACCACTTATACGGTGGTGGTGCATTTTCAAAACCGTAAAAAAAATCTTCGCATTGTTCCATATGCGATGGCAGTGTTGCTGACTATTATTATCTTTTTTCTTTGCCTGGTTAATTTTTCAACGAATCCATTTGAGCGCATCCCTTTGCCACCTGAAGATGGTCGTGGCTTGAATCCTCTTTTGCAAAATTACTGGATGGTCATTCATCCACCGACCTTATACCTTGGGTATGTCGGGTTTACGGTGCCATTTGCTTTTGCGGTAGCGGCTTTGATCAGTAAAAATCTGGATGATGGCTGGATTCGGTTGACGAGAAAGTGGACGCTGATTTCATGGTTTTTTCTTTGCATGGGAAACCTGTTTGGTGCTTCATGGGCTTATGTCGAACTGGGGTGGGGGGGCTATTGGGCTTGGGACCCTGTGGAAAATGCGGCCTTCATGCCTTTATTGATTGCGACTGCTTTTTTGCATTCCGTAATGATCCAGGAAAAAAAGGACATGATGAAAGTCTGGAACATGTCATTGATCCTTCTTACTTTTGTGATGACCATTTTTGGTACGTTTATCACACGTAGCGGTCTTATTCAGTCTGTTCACACATTTGATGAAGCCACATTAGGATATTATTTTCTGGCTTTCCTTTTCGTTATACTTTTTGCCTGTACGGCGTTGATTATTTCCCGTCTTCCTTTATTGAAAAGTAAGAACCAGTTAGACTCTTTTTTGTCGCGTGAGAGTGGTTTTCTTTTTAACAATCTGCTGTTACTGGGAATTGCTTTTGCAACATTCTGGGGAACTATTTTCCCAATTATTTCAGAAGCCGTTCGCGGAATAAAAATTACCGTAGGTCCGCCTTTTTATAATCAGGTCAACGTTCCGATTGGGCTTGCTCTTTTAGCGCTTGTTGGTATTGGGCCGGTTATTGCTTGGCGTCGGGCGACTTTGTCCAACTTAAAGAAAAATTTCTTTCGGCCTTTGGCAGTGGCTTTTATTACTGCGGTGGCATTGTTTCCTGTTATTCCTTTGGGAAGCCGGGTTGAGAATTATACTTATATCGCTTTTATCCTCTGCGCTTTTGTGATGACTTGTATCCTCGGTGAATTCTACAAGGGAACGGCTTCGAGAATGGGATTGCATGATGAATCGATGTTCGGAGCGTTGACTACTGTTACCTGGCGCAACAAAAGGCGTTATGGCGGTTATATTGTTCATATAGGTATTGTTCTAATCTTTGCGGGTATTGCAGGGTCGCAGGCTT
>WASW01003777.1_pt1 | contig 36706 bp, 33 predicted proteins | sample 5698521 | NCBI WGS metagenome assembly WASW01 (sample SAMN11175560, study PRJNA528189) | sponge metagenome | isolation source: marine sponge | host: Leucetta | place: Antarctica: Western Antarctic Peninsula, King George Island | collected 2013-01
TTTACTGTTTAATTGTATCAATCATTAGGAGAAATATTATGTGGACAACACCAGCAGCTACAGAAATGCGTTTTGGCTTTGAAGTTACGATGTACGTAATGAATAAGTAAGTTGAACAAATAAGGTTTACTTGCATAAGTAAAAAAACCCAGCTTAGTGCTGGGTTTTTTATTGTCCGTTACCTAAGCCTTGCTAACTACTCGTACCAAGCGTCTACCATTTTTCCGACTTCAACCTTTTTCAATGCTTTATTCGATTTCAACCAATCCTCAACTGCTTTTCTATCTTCCTCAGTTGTAGAGCCAGATTTTAACTTAGTGACAAATCCGCCATCAACCCAACCACTTAAAGCAAGCTTACGCGGCTCAATCACGGCTTCTAATAAACCAATAATCAGCTGCTCTTGCGCTTCCATATCTATTTCTTTTGTAAAGTCTGCTGAAAATGGAAACCCAAATTCCTGAAATTCGCCTAATTTAAGTTTCTTTAATAATCGTGGTGAGCGTCTTTTGCTCATAAGTAATACTCCAATAGGTTTAATTAATATGGTTGGATGGGCTGTCAATGATTCTTTTAGCGTCACTTTTTCATTAAGGCCCATGCACTAAGGCGAAACAATACGCTGAAGCTGAGTAAAACTCAATTGAAAGCTACTGTTCGAGCCTTGTCTGGCTCACCAACTCGGATAAAAGTGAGAACTGGATTATCAAGCTTACTATTAAATAAAATTCAAGATTAATTATTTTACGAAATAAGCGATGTTGATACGTATGACAGTCCTAATAAACCACCAATGAAGCAAATCATTCCAATAATGCCTAGCAGCCACATTGCAGCATCATAAAGTGATCTTTTTTTAAAATCAGCTTTCTTACGCCAATTTTCTCCAGCATGATAATCCCTAACTAGCATCAAGAATAAAGATAAAGCTAGTGAAATTATTGATATAAAAAGCAACCACCAAGAGTTTTTGAGTATGCAGCTAAGTGCTGGAATTAATTCTGGAGAAGATTTAGATGTAAATATGCTAATTGATACGGTTAATGCACCACCTGATATTAAAAATATTGCACGAATTAATGAGTCAGCTCTTCTCCTTGTATCTTCTTGGTGAGGGTTAAATAATTCAAGCTTTTTTAAATTGTTTTGAGCTTCTAGCTCTTCTTCCTCTTTTGACATAAGCCTCTCTAAATATTTATTTGAGTGAATTGCTTGTCTCACCAGTTCAGACAGAAATGAGAACTGGGTAATAAAGTTTACTATATATAGTTAGTCATCTTTCTTTAACTCAGCAAGTAAAATAACTTCCTGTAGAACAGTTCTCAAATCTGGTTGAATATTAAAAATATCCAACCTCTGAGCTAAGTACCTTCTACTATGTGCAGATTTGTCACCAATATCTTTTAATTTTGGAAGCGCTTTTTTAGTATTCTTACCTAAGCTCCATGAGTCTTCAGCAAGTGTAGTTCTTATTAGATCTCTAAGAAAAAAATAATCACCATCCTTGTTCTTAATTTTTTGTGGTATTTTTTTAGCTTCAAATAGCTCAATGATTAAAGTTTCAAGTAGTCTTCTAATCATAACTGCACATGCGTCGTAATAACCTGAATCGTATGTTCCATTTATTTGATGAGATAGACTCTCAATGTAAGGTCTTGTTTTTTTACTAGAGAGAGATAAATTATTTTCTCTGTTTTGCTTACACTTCCTTCATCAGGAGGAGTGCTAAAATCGTTAATTTCACTTGACAGGGCTCTTAACTTGAACAAAAGGTTGTTATTTTTGTTAGGCAATATCTTATAGTCCCTTTAAATGCTTTGACATGCTTTCAAATATTTTATCAATTTGATCTGCGCTGCTATCTGGCGAAATGTGAATTTGTATATCTAGATGAAGTTTTGCCGAAAAGTCTCTTTCAGTTGTATGTTTTGTTTCAGTTTCATTACTATGAGTATTTACAGGGTATGCTTTTTTTCCTACATTTGTTGGTTTAGTTGCCTGTTTTGGTTTCGCCGTAGCTTCTACTTTAGGTTTTTTTACGTCCTTAAGCTTACCATTAAGTAATAAAAGGTATGTTCTTGCAGCCTTTGTCGCTGCAGAGTCTCCAAGCTTTCCAGCACGTGTGAACCATGATTTAACTTCAGGTAAAGTCGAGTCTTTACTGTGATATAAATCAAGAAGTTCTTGTGGGTACTCCTTGTTTAATATTCCAGTACAGACCTCCTCGTATTTCTCATCGTCTCGCCAGTCATAGGCAAGGTCAGTTGGTTCATTATTAGAATTTAGTATTCCGAATGATTTTAAAGTTAGTAATGCAGCACTGCTAGCTGCATCTTCAATGTTTACAGCAGATGAAACATAATTAACTGTTACTGTATTTGGAAGTTTTTGTTTGAACTTTTCTCGCAACATATACCAAGTCCCAGTTGGAATAGAGTAGAAGGTATCTTTACTAGCAGTTTTAACCATTGACAATCCTTTTTCATTTTTTGAAACCCGTTCATCTAACACGGGGGCTATAAAATCAAACAACACTATAATGCCCTCTGCTTTTTTAAGCAAAATTGCATGTAAAATACTCCTATGGATCACCGCATACCCGTCACCCTTCTCACTGGCTTTCTCGGCTCAGGTAAAACCACCTTACTCAACAAGCTGCTTTCACACGTAGGCATGAAAGATGCCGCAGTGATAATTAACGAGCTGGGCGAGGAAGGTTTAGACCATATATTGGCACAGAATGTGGATAGTAGTTATGTGGCGGATAATGCGGTGTTGTTGCAAAACGGTTGCTTATGCTGCACCTTAAGTAATGAGCTGGCAGACACTATGCGCGATTTGTATTTTAAGCGTTCGATGGAGGCGATTCCACAATTTAGTCGTTTATTGATTGAGACCACTGGTATGGCTGACCCTGGACCGATTATGGCTAACTTGATGAGTGAACCTGTGATTGAATCGGTTTATCGCTTAGATGCCGTAGTTGTGACCATCGATGCGATGTATGGCGAGCAGCAATTAACCGAACATGAAGAAGCGCGTAAACAAGCAGCAGTGGCAGACGTGCTGCTAATGACCAAAACCGATATTGCGACACCTGAGCAAACTGATAATTTAAAAGAAAAGCTGATTAGCATTAACCCCGGTGCCACCCAACATAAGGTATTACATGGTGAGATTACGCCTGACCTTATTATTGACGTGGGTTTATTTGACCCAACCGGTAAACGCGCAGAACCTGAACGTTGGTTACGCGCGCCACTTAAGCCAGCCAGCCATCTACGTGGAAAATTACCCACCAGCACAGCGGCTCAACAATCAGCATCACATCAAGATGAAATAATTAGCTTTACGGTTACCTTGCCAACTGGCATCGCATGGAAAACCTTTAAGCCTGTATTGCTCAAGCTATGTCAAACACATGGTGAGCAATTGTTGCGGTTGAAAGGTATATTACACGTAACCGATCAGCCACATCCGTTGGCGATTCATGCCGTACACTTTACGCCTTACCCTGCTACCTTATTAGCTGGTTGGACTGAAGAAGTGCCAATAAGCCGCATTGTATGTATTGGTAAAGGTTTAGATCAAGAGGCAATCAGAAAACTACTTACCCGGATTTAAAAATTATTAACCCAACTTTGACGGATACTTAGCGCCTTAAAGCTAGAATCTTAAAGGTAAGGCAAGAGTTGAAGAAAAAGCGGCGCTTATGATGTGACAAGTAGATCTAGTGAGTATTTTGAGTTAACTTTTAACGCTTTGTTTTTCAAAGTAAGTACATCAGCTAGGTATTCGTCAAATTAGGTTAGCCCAGATTTTATCTAGACGTTTGCTTGATACTGGAAACGGCGTTTTAAGTTCTTGTGCAAACAGCGATACCCGTAACTCTTCTATTAACCAACGAAAGTCTTGCAAAGCAGGAGAAACACTATCTAACTTGCGTTGCTTTTCTAGCTCAGCCTGCCACTTTTGCCATAACACATCAACACTTGCAGCATGTTTGCCATCTCGATCTGGGTTGCTTGGTTGCTTTTCTATTCTAAGCCGCAGCGCTTTTAAATAACGTGGCAAGTGCTGCAGTTGATCCCAAGGGGTTTGGCTAAAGCAGTTTTTATAGACCAATCTCTTCATTTGAGTATCTACATCTTTGGTGAGCCTATTCACTTTATCTGGCATTTGCGCTTGCTTAGCCGCTAGTAAATGATACTCCGCCGCAACCACTGTTACCATCCGAAACAGTGCGTCTTTAACTGCTGGTAAGCGTGTGCGTGCACGCTGCTTAAGCGCCATAAAGTCTTCATTTGTGCGTGGTAAATCATCTTCCCCCACAAAAGCGCGGTCTGCTAATGTCGTTAGCAAGTCTTCTTTAAGATCATCAGCATCAATCACATTACGCAATTGCAATGCGTATTGGTTAAAGTTAGGTAAGCTTTTTTGCAACTGCTTCATGTGTTCTTTAAGTTCAAAACGCATCAGTCTGCATACACCAGCACGGTGCGAAATAGTAGCCGCTTGTTCGGTATCAAACAGTTTAATCGCCACACTATCAATATTATCTTCTAACGCTGGGTAGCCTGTGAGTTGATGGCCTTCTTTAGTAAAAGTAAGCGTCGCTGGTAAATCACCAAAATCCCACTGCTTAATATCTGTTTTTTCAATATTATTAGTTGTGCTGCTTCTAAAAGTGAGTTGGGCAGCATTACCTAGTTGCTTTTTAAGTGTGTGCCAGTTGCGCCCCATGCCTAACTCACGTTGCTTTTCATCAATCACACTAAAGTTCATGAAAAAATGCGCTGGCAGCTTATCAATCATAAAGTCGTCAACGCCTAGCTTCAAGCTGGTTTGCTGCTGAATGTAATCGACCAAAGCTGGCAAGATGGGTTGTGCGCCAACCTTAGCTGTTTCTAAAAAACTGGTTACAAAGTCTGGCACTGGCACGCAAACACGGCGGTAGGTTTTAGGCAGTATCTTAATTAGCCCGGTCATCTTCTCTCGTAGCATGCCTGGTACTAACCACTCAGCGCGTGTAGCATCTAACTGGTTCAGCAATGCCAACGGGACAGTGGCGGTAACACCATCTAATACATGCCCTGGCTCAAAACGGTATTTTAGATTAATCTTTACCCCATCCATTTCCATGCTTTCAGGAAACTGTGTTTCAGTTACACTTTCAGCCGTGTGACGCATTAAATCATCTTTAGTTAGATGTAGTAGTTTGGGGTTTTCTTTTTCAGCCTCTTTACGCCAAGCTTCAAAACCAATGCCATTGACGATTTCTGATGGCACGATTTTGTTATAAAATGCAACCAAGGTGTGCTCATCCACCAGTACATCTTGCCTTCTAGCTTTATGCTCCAACTCCTCAATTTCTGCGATAATGCGTCTATTTGCATTTAAAAAGTCGGCTTTAGACTCTAATGCCATATTAGCAAGCGCTTCACGGATAAATATCTCGTGTGAGACTTCGGTATTAATTGGCCCATAATGTACGCGACGTTTTGGCACCACCGTTAGGCCATATAAACCCACCCGTTCCCACGCAGTGACTTGCGCGTGCTTCCTATCCCAACGCGGGTCGCTATACTGGCTATTGGTTAGCTCACGCGCAAGCGGTTCTATCCAGTCTGGCTCGATCTTCGCTACGCAACGCGCATACAGCTTAGCGGTATCAACCAGCTCCGCTGCCATCACCCATTTAGGTCGCTTTTTCTTTAAACAAGACCCTGGTGCCACATGAAAGCGAATGCTGCGCGCACCAGAGTAAGCATCATTATCGCCATCTTTAAAACCAATGTTGCCGAGCAACCCCGTAAGTAAGGCGCGGTGAATCTGTTCGTAGTTAGCCTCTTTCGTGTTGAGCTTAAATTGCATCTCTTTAGCAATTTCTAACAACTGTTTATATAGCTCACGCCATTCTTTCAAGCGTAAAAAAGATAAAAAGTTAGCATGACACTGATTGAGCAGATCTTTATTCGACTTTTTGTTTTTGAATGCATCTGCATACCAATCCCAAATCTTAAGAAAGCTCATAAAGTCTGAACTTTCCCCAGCAAATTTAGCGTGGGCATTATCAGCAGCCCCGCGCTTATCCATTGGGCGCTCACGCGGGTCTTGCATGCTAATCACACTGGCAATAATCAAGACTTCTTGTAAACAACCCTCTTGCTTGGCTGCCAAAATCATACGGCCGACACGTGGGTCTAGTGGTAGTTTCGCTAGTTGCAAACCAACATCAGTGATTTTACGTTGCTCGTTAACTGCACCTAATTCTTGCAGCTGCTGGTAACCATCTGATACTAAGCGAGCACTTGGCGCCTCAAGAAATGGGAATTGTTCGACATCACCTAGCCGCAGTGCGGCCATGCGTAAAATCACAGAAGCGAGTGAACTGCGTATAATTTCAGGATCAGTAAATGCAGCATGGTTATTAAAATCTTCTTCTGAGTATAGCCGCACACAAATACCATTAGACACACGACCACAACGCCCTGCTCTCTGCTTGGCTGCCGCCTGCGATATCTTTTCTATTTGCAGCTGTTCAACTTTTGCTCGTGTACTGTAGCGTTTTACGCGAGCCAAGCCAGCATCAATCACATATTTAATGCCAGGCACTGTCAGTGAGGTTTCTGCTACATTGGTTGCCAATACAATACGTCGCATACCATGTGGTTTAAATATCTTTTGTTGATCAGCAATACTGAGTCGCGCGAACAAAGGCAACACTTCAATATGCTTAAGCTTAGTAGATCGACCTTGATATTTGCGTAAGTGGTCTGCAGTATCCCGTATCTCACGCTCACCAGGAAGAAAGACCAATATATCGCCATCGCCTAGACGCAACAAATCATCCGTCGCATCTAAAATTGCTTCTTCAATGGCCTCTTCTTCATCATCTTCGGCTAACCAACGCGCCTCCGTTTTACCTTTACGTTGAACCCCATGCACTGTTTTTGGTTGTGCATCTTCGTCCTCAATCACATCATCATCTGCCACCTCGTGCGAGATATTACCGACCTTACCCAATGGCCGGTAACGCACTTCAACAGGATAAGTTCTTCCAGAAACTTCAATAACAGGCGCATCGTTAAAATGCTTAGAAAATCGATTCGCATCAATCGTGGCAGAAGTCACAATCACTTTTAAGTCTGGCCGCTTAGAGAGTAACTGTTTTAAGTAACCTAGCAAAAAATCAATATTTAAACTACGTTCATGCGCCTCATCAATAATAATTGTGTCATAGGCATTTAAGAATTTATCGCCTTGTGTTTCAGCAAGTAAAATACCATCTGTCATGAGCTTAATATAACCAGACTCAGATGATTGCTCATTAAAACGTACTTTGTAGCCAACGACTTGGCCCAGCGTTGAACCAAGCTCTTGCGCGATGCGGCTTGCCACTGTGCGCGCAGCAATGCGGCGTGGTTGCGTATGGCCGATCAAACCCGAAACTCCTCGGCCTAGTTCCAAACATATTTTAGGAATTTGTGTAGTTTTTCCAGAGCCTGTTTCACCACATATAATCACCACTTGATGCTTTTTAATCGCATCAGCAATCTCATCTTTTTTGCCACTAACTGGTAGTTCTTCAGGGTATTGTGGTTGTGGCAGCGCATCTAACCTAGCTTGGTATTTTGCTGTTGACCGTTTGATATGTTGCGCAACATCAAGCAGCGCCTTATCCACTTGTTTATTTTGCTTAAGCAGGACCTTCGCTTGTTGCAGTTTTTGGCGCAGGCGATAACGGTCTACCAACATGCAGGTTGGCAGTTGTTTTTCTAATTCGAGAATAAATTGTTGCGGTGAACTCATAAGCGCGTGATTTTACCACGGCACACCAGATGAAATTTTATGAAAAGCGCTGCGTTAATGATTCTAAATTTAAAGTTTCCAGCATCTCGTTTAGTCTTTTACGTGCACTCTGTTTTGGTTGGTGAATATTTTTAGCAATAATCAGTTCATTTTTCATGGAGTGCTCCCAACCAACAAGTTCTGTTACTGTCACTTGATATCCGTGAGACTCTAATTGCAAACAACGTAGTACATTTGTGATATGGCTACCAAACTCACGCGTATGAATAGGATGTCGCCAAATTTCACTCAGCGATGTTTTTGATAATGAATCCGCTTTATTTTTCCGCATCACTTCAGCCACTTCTGCTTGGCAACATGGCACTAACACAATATATTGTGCTTGCTTAGCCAAACCAAAGGCAATAGCATCATCGGTAGCGGTATTACACGCGTGCAGCGCAGTTACAATATCTACTTTTTCTGGAATGACAGCCGCAGTCATAGAATCTACCACACTCAAATGCTCAAATGTCATTCTAGAAAAACCACAATCTGCCACCAGTTTCCTTGATTTTTCAACTAACTCAGCACGTGTCTCTATGCCAATGATATGCCCTAATTCACTTTGCTTAAGCAGTAAGTCATACAACATAAAACCTAAATATGATTTGCCCGCGCCGTGGTCTACCAGTAAAAAATCTTTTTCCTGCACCGAAAGTGTTTCTACCAATGGCTCAATAAAATTGACCAAATGATTCACTTGTTTCAGCTTACGACGACTATCTTGATTCAGTTTGCCGTCGAGAGTAAGAATATGTAGCGCTTTGAGCAGCTCAACCGATTGATTTGGGGCAATTTCATGTGTTTTAACCATCCCTGTATTTTAATGCAAAAAAAGTAACCTCCACATATAAACACCAGTGCTTGTAGATATAAAATGAGGTCAAACGTTTGAATGTTAAAATGTTCTAGCTGCCGTTAAAGTGGCTAGCATAAAATTAAGGGAATAAATAAATGGCAATTCAGTGGTACCCAGGTCACATGACTTCCGCACGCAAAAAGGCGGAAGAAACCATGGAGTTTATAGATGTTGTTATTGAGGTGCTTGATGCGCGCTTACCTGCTGCCAGCCATAACCCAATGATAGATAACATGCGTAACTTTAGGCAGCGCCCCAATCTTAAAATTCTTAATAAAGCCGATTTAGCTGACCCAAACGCCACACAAGTTTGGCTAAACTATTTCAATGCGCAACCCAACACCAAGGCAGTTGCACTTTCATGCAAAAAACCTGGTGATGTTAAAAAAATCCCTAAGCTCTGCCTTCAATTAGCGCCGCACCGCGGCACGCACCTCAAGCCGCTACGCATGATGATTATGGGTATTCCTAATGTGGGAAAATCTACACTAATGAATGCGCTACTTAACCGTCGTGTTGCTAAAGTGGGTGATGAACCTGCTGTCACTAAAAGCCAACAGCGCTTTGAGCTTGATGCAACCATGAACATTACCGATACACCAGGCATGATGTGGCCAAAAATTGAACATGATACTGATGGTTATATGTTAGCCGCTAGCCATGCCATAGGCCGTAATGCAGTGATTGATGAAGATATTGCAATTTTTCTTGCAGATAACTTAATTATCACTTACCCCGATTTAATTAATGCGCGCTACAAGCTCACCGAGATGAAGTTAGATGTATCCGCTATGGATGCCGTCGATTTATTAGAAGCGATAGCCAAACGGCGCTCATACAAACGCCATGATGGCTTGCCGGATATGGAGAAAACGGCAGTGTTATTTCTAACAGAATATCGCCAAGGGAAAATTGGCCGAGTCACATTAGAAACGCCGGATAGTAGAGAAGCAATGGTGCTAAGCAAGCAAAAATGACTTATTAAGTGCGAATTACAACGCTAGCTTAACCTCTGTAGATTGCAAAACGCGATTTCTTCCAGAATTTTTAGCACCATATAAAGCAGCATCTGCTGCTGCTATCAAACTTGTAAAACCATACCCTGCAAGCACTGAATCTGTTACGCCGATACTCACTGCCACAGGAATCGTTAATTGGTTGTTTCGCAGCGGCGTATCATCGACAGCAATACGAAGGCGCTCTGCTAATTTTATGGCTTCGCTCTCGTTTGTATTTGGCATAAACACAGTAAACTCTTCACCACCATATCGACCAAACACATCCCCTGCCCTTAATTTCCCCTTCACCACTTTAGCAATATGCCGCAACACATCATCCCCTACCAAATGGCCATGCTTATCATTCACTTTTTAAAAGTGATCAATATCAATCATCAACACCGCCATGCTTATATTAATGCGCTTCCATATCCCCTCCATTTTTTGTGAGGCCGCTTCTAAACCTCGGCGATTTAATATATTAGTTAAACTATCAATGGTTACCATTGATTCTAAATTCTTATTAAGTTGATGGCCTAATATCAATACAAATAAGCTAGAAATAAAGAATTGAGAAACCGCACCCAGCATAAATGTATAAGCATTCAAAGGCCATGTTGCAAAAGAATCAAATACAGCAATATCAACGCTAGCAGCTGAAATAGCGCGCCCTATCATTAATAATCCTAAAAAGAAAAACAAGCCTGAAACAAGCCAATATAAATACCCTAAAACGCCTTCTTCTTTTATAAATGTCAGCCGCGCACAGATCAGATAAATAGCAGAAAATATCAAAGCACCTAATACCACAGCAGTACGTATATCATTCGTCAGATAAAGAAATGAAATATCAACAGCGATGAGAAGCAGAAATGCAATAATTGGGACACGGTGATCTGGCTTGCTACCAGAAAATGCTTGTATACCGTTGATATATAAACTAAGCCCTGCACCAATAAGTGCAGTGCCCGGCAAGAAAGTAAACTGAGTGCTATCATCAAGCTGCATAAGCACCAACACCATGCCAAGGCCGACGACCAAATTACCAACAGCCCAATAGCCAGGACCACTTAAGGTTTTATGATATACCCGTGTAATAGCCAACAACATTGATAGCATGAACGTCAGCAGCAAGGACATGAAAATAATAGTCTTTAAATCAATTTGTGGCATAGCATCAACACCTTTCACGTTTCTTTATAGAAAGATAGCCTTTTATTTGAGGCAAATAGGTTTAATTTTTTAGTTACCAGTTAGAATACTACTATAAACAGTCCATTCGGCAGAACTTCATGTCGAATTCATGAAAAAAAATGGTAAATACACTCAATTCTCCCCAGCGTGAAGCTGTTAAATACATAGATGGACCTTTGCTAGTACTAGCTGGTGCTGGTAGTGGCAAAACGCGTGTCATTACTCAAAAAATTGTGCATTTAGTAGAGCAGGCTGGTTACAACCCCAAAGAGATTGCTGCAATTACGTTTACTAATAAAGCGGCAACTGAAATGCAAGCGCGTGTGAGCAAACTGTTAACCGGTAAAAATATAAAAGGGATTACGATTGCCACTTTCCATTCTCTAGGCCTTAAGATCCTAAGGCAAGAAGCGGTGTTACTAGGCTATAAGCCACAATTTTCTATCTTAGACGCTACTGATAGTTTTAAAATTTTGGCAGACATTCTCGCCACGACAGATAAACAATTGCTAAAGAAAACACAATGGCAAATCTCTGCTTGGAAAAGTGCATTCATCAACCCTGACCAAGCCAAAGCGATGGCAGATGAAGTATTTACCCATGCTGCTGCAAAAGTTTATCAACTATACCAACAAACACTTAAAGCCTATCAAGCGGTAGACTTTGACGACCTTATTAAGTTACCAGTAGAGCTGTTTGAACAAGAATCTGACACTTTACGCAAATGGCAGTTAAAGCTTAAATATTTACTCATAGATGAATACCAAGATACCAATGCCTGCCAATATAAACTCGTTAAAATGCTGACAGATTTTTCAAGACAATTTACAGTTGTTGGTGACGATGACCAAGCGATATATGGCTGGCGCGGGGCAGACGTCGAGAATCTAAACCAATTAACACAAGACTTTAGCAATTTAAAAGTCATTAAGCTCGAGCAAAATTATCGCTCTACAGTACGCATTTTGCGCGCAGCTAATCATGTGATTGCCAACAACCCTAAGTTATTTGAAAAAAAGCTATGGAGCGACCTTGGCACAGGCGACTTAATACAAATTAGTGCAGCACTAGATGAAATACACGAAGCTGAAAACATTACCATGAAACTATTAGCGCATCAATTTGAGCACCGCACTGCCTATAAAGATTATGCGATCTTATATCGCGGCAATCATCAAGCACGTATTATCGAAAAGCAATTACGTAATCATAAAATACCTTACACTATTTCTGGCGGCCAATCTTTCTTTGATAAAGCCGAAATTAAAGACCTTGTTAGTTATTTACGGCTCATCGCAAACGAAGATGACGACCCTGCTTTTATCAGAGCAGCGACTACGCCAAAGAAAGGCATTGGTAGTACCACGCTAGAACGGTTAGGTGAGTATGCAAGCAAATATAATATGTCATTATTTGCAGCCGCTTTTGAGGGCGGCTGCCAGCACACATTAGGCGCGCGCCAATTAGAAGACCTACTACAGTTTTGCCAATATATTAATAAGATACAAGCACGGGCCGTGCGTGACCCTGCAGAAGAAGTGTTAAACGACTTACTAAAGGCGATGCAATACGAAGCTTATCTATACGATACTGAAGAACAACGTGCTGCTGAAGTTAAATGGAAAAATGTATTAGAGTTTGTTGCATGGTTGAGTAAAAAAAGTAAAGGTAACGTAGCGTTTGATGAAGTTTCAGAAGACAAAACATTATTAGAACTCACACAAATGGTATCGCTCATGAGCCTGTTAGAAAACCGTGAGGATGCTGAGCCAGATGCGGTTAAGTTAAGTACACTACACGCAGCTAAAGGCTTAGAGTTTGGCCATGTATTTTTAATTGGCGTAGAAGAAGGCATATTGCCGCATCGTGAATCAATTGAAAATGATAAAATTGAAGAAGAGCGCCGCTTAATGTATGTTGGGATCACGCGTGCGCAAAAGTCATTAACGATTTCATGGTGTAAAAAACGCAAACGAGCAGGTGAAATGGAAGTGTGTGACCCTAGCCGCTTTATTGCAGAACTACCTAATGCTGACATACGCCACTTTGGCAACCCTTTTAACGACCCTGAAGCAAGTAAAGACTTTGGTAAATCTAAAATGGCGAATATTCGCGCAATGCTCTCAACAAACAAAGAATAAATAACAATGCCATATATTACACTCGATAACGCTTCACTTGCTTTTGGCCATCACGCGCTATTAGATAAAGCTGCTTTTCAACTCGATGCTGGTGAGCGTGTAGGCTTGATTGGCCGCAACGGCGCTGGAAAATCTAGCCTATTAAGAGCCATTGCAGGTGAAATTAAGCTAGACGACGGCAACCTTTGGCGCGCGCAATCTGCAAGCATTGTTTACGTGCCGCAAGAACCCTTGCTCGATCAAAACCAGACCGTGTATGAAGCGGTAGCAGAAGGCCTTGGTGATTTACAAAAATTGCTAGTGGCCTACCATGATGTCACGCATAAAATGAGCGAGCCTGAAGCTGATTTTGACGCGCTAATGGCGCAAATGGAAACATTGCAACATCAGCTTGATGCACAAAATGCCTGGGAACTGCAATCCAAAGTAGAAACGGTACTGACCCGCTTAAGCCTAGATGCAGATGTAGCCATCTCAACACTATCAGGTGGCTGGCGTAAACGTGTTGCTTTAGGTCGCGCCTTAGTCGCCGAACCTGAAGTGCTGCTGCTAGACGAACCCACTAACCATTTGGATTTAGAAGCCATTATTTGGTTAGAAGAATTGCTACTCAATTTCAACGGTGCCGTTTTATTTATTACACATGATAGGCGCTTTTTAAACCGCCTTGCCACACGTATTGTTGAGTTAGATCGTGGCAAACTGACTGACTTTGTCGGCACCTATAGCAACTACTTAATTAAAAAAGAGGAATTACTATCGATTGAAGCAACACAGGCGGCCAAGTTTGACAAAGTGCTCGCCCAAGAAGAAGTTTGGATAAGACAAGGCATTAAAGCACGCCGCACTAGAAATGAAGGCCGTGTTAGACAATTAGAAAAACTACGCTTAGAACGTGCAGCACGACGGGAACGCCAAGGTAACGTCAAGTTGAATTTGGATACTGGCGATCGTTCTGGCAAGCTGGTAGCCGAACTTGAAAACATTAAAAAAGCTTACGGTGAAAAAATACTGATCAACGGTTTTAGTACCCGTATTTTACGTGGTGACCGTATTGGCTTGCTTGGCCCCAATGGCATCGGTAAAACAACTTTACTCAAACTCATTCTTGGTGAAATTGAAGCCGACAGCGGCACAATCCAACGCGGCACCAATATGCATGTAGCCTACTTTGACCAGATGCGGGAACAACTCGATGAAGAAGCCACGCTTGCAGACACCATTAGTCCCGGCTCTGACTTTGTAGAAATTGGTAAAGAGCGTAAACACGTGATTAGTTACTTAGAAGATTTTTTATTCCCGCCTCAGCGCTCACGCTCGCCCGTCAAATCACTCTCTGGCGGTGAGCGTAACCGCTTATTGCTTGCACGCCTATTTGCACGTCCTGCAAATGTCTTGGTCTTAGATGAGCCTACCAACGACCTAGATATTGATACGCTAGAGCTGTTAGAAAGCTTATTGCAAGATTATGCTGGCACTTTATTTTTGGTTAGTCATGACCGTGAGTTTTTAGAAAATACAGTCACACAAGTCATCGCATTTGAAGGTAATGGTGTGTTAGATGAATTTGGCGGTGGTTATGACGATTGGTTGCGTTTTTCTCAGCAACAAAAAACTGAAAAAATAGCTAAAGAAAAATCAATCGATAAAAAACAAGCTGCAAAAGCCCTCAAACCTAAACCACAAGCAAAAAAACTAAGCTTGAATGAGAAAAAAGAACTAGAAACCTTACCAGCACTATTAGAAACACTAGAAGCGGAACAAGCCAGCGTTAACAGCAAGTTGGCTGATGCTGACATTTATAAAGACGACCCTGGTCAAGCAAAAGTCTTACAAGCACGGCTTGTGGAGATTAAAAGTGAGATTGAAATCAAACTTGAACGCTGGAGCGCGTTAGAAGCACTGGCCAACTAATGTAAACTTAGCTGCCGCTTTTCATTTGCCGATAATTGTTTCATTGTGTATTCCGCCTTTGATGCCTCAGAACGGTCGGAATACTCAAAAACTTTAAGCAATCGCTTAGGTGGGTGAGATCGCGTATAACGCGCGCCCTTACCACTTTCATGTGCGGCGTATCTTTTTGCTACATCTACAGTAATACCCGTATATATACTGCCATCTTGGCATTCAATCAAATAAAGAAACCATGGCTTACTGTTATTCATTGTCTGCACTTAATCATAAACTCTATTCGCATATCAGCTATTAAACTATTGTAGAAAATAAACATGGTGCCCCCGACAAGAGTCGAACTTGTGGCCTTTCCCTTAGGAGGGGAACGCTCTATCCAGCTGAGCTACGAGGGCGGGTATTGGGTAATTAATTAGCGTAGAAAGCTGTTTTGGCTTTCTGGCGACAAGCTGACATTATAAATGTGTTTAATCAATATCAAATGCTTGATTAGAAATGTCTCGATTAAACCTAACTGCTTTTTACTGACAAAGAATCAACGCTTAATCGGTGGTATATAAATAGTTTCTGACTTATTCTGAGCAATGCTGAATGCTTCAAACGCTTCAGGTGAAACAGGTTTAGAAAATAAATATCCTTGTGCATAGTCACAGCCCATAGTGGTCAATAAGTCGCGCTGTCCAGCCGTCTCAACACCCTCTGCGATCACTTTCAGACCTAATTTATGCGTCATCTCAATAATCGCCTCACATAACACCATATCATCAGCGTTATGGGAAATATTATTGATAAACGATCTATCAATTTTAATGTAATCAACATCAAACTTCTTAAGATATGAAAGTGATGAATAGCCTGTGCCGAAGTCATCTACTGCAACATGTATCCCCTGCTCTCGAAATGCCAATAACTTCTCACTCACTTCTGGGTTTTGATTCAGCATCAAGCCTTCAGTAATCTCTATGACTAAACTTGAACCAGGCAGATTAAGCGCTTTCATCGTTTCAAACCAAGCCTCATGCTGGCTCTCTATTTTATAAAACTGTGCAGGTGACTTATTAATGCTGACTTGAAAACCCTCGCCAATAGATTGACACCATTGACTTAATTGCTTGATAGCCTCAGAAAATACCCAATTCCCAATATCTACAATCTGACCTGTTTCTTCTGCCACAGGAATAAAGTCTATAGGGTTGATCAACCCTTTTTCAGGGTGATGCCAGCGAATTAATGCTTCTGCTTTTTCGACTTTATGTGTCACCAAACTAACAATAGGTTGGTATAGCAATTTAAACTGATTTTGATCAATAGCAATATGTAAGTCAGTCGTTATTTCTCTACGCTTAGTATAGGCATCATTCAGCCCACTAGTGAAATAACGATAAGTATTACGGCCTTTTCCTTTTGCATAATACATTGCTTGGTCAGCATTTTTAATTAGCCCTTCTACATCAGCGGCATCTTGTGGGTAAATGGTAATGCCAATGCTCGCCGATATATTGATCATATCCAGCCCCAAACTAAAGGGCTTAGCTAGTTCATTCAAAATGCGCTGTGCAATCAAATCGATATTTTTTTCATTTTCATAGTTACTCAAAATTACGGTAAACTCATCTCCACCCAAACGCGCAATACTGTTCTCGTGCCCTGTCTCATACCCAGCATCATGCCCAATAGCATCAGCGACACGTAAACACTTAGTTAAGCGATTAGCCACCGCTTTGAGCAACAAATCGCCGACATCATGTCCAAGGCTATCATTCACTTCTTTAAAATTATCAAGATCAAGAAACATTAATACAAACGATTCTCCCCTACGCCTACCATTCAACACTTCTCGTTCTAAACGGTCATGAAATAAATATCGATTTGGCAAACCTGTCAACTGATCAAGACTTACTTGTTCCCACATCAATTTTCTAGCTTGTTTTTTTTCTGATATATCTAAAAACACAGTAATATAACCCGTTAACACACCTTTATTATCTTTAATTGGGTTGACATTCAAAGCAACAAGAATCTGCGTACCTGTTTTAGTGACTCGTGTTACCTCTCCTCTATAGCTACCCTTTTCTCTAGCAATCCTAAATATTTTCTCGTAGCTATGTGCATCAAGCTTTGTGAGGTTTTCAGGTTCTAACGTAAGTGTCTGTGCCCGTAGCGCTTCCAAATGATAGCCAAATAGCGCAATAAAAGCTGGATTCACATATTGATAAGATAGCTTTTCATCATACAAGGCAATGGCTTCCTGCGTTTGCGAGAGCGCTTCATCACTTTGGCGTAGTTGCATGTCTCTTGACTCAATTTGACCTAGCATTTGATTAAAACTCTCAACTAGGCTACCAAACGCATCCGTTGAGTGTTGTTCAACACGTAATGAATATCGTTGCTTATCCACAACTTCATGCATCGCTACTGTTAACTGCCCATTGGTTGGAGTATTTGTTTAACCATTCGTCTTAAAAAGAAGTACCCAATCATATAAGCAGCTATAAACCCTAGCAGGTCGATAGTCAGCCTCAAGACAACACCAGCTATAAGCTCACCTCTATCAGCAAACAAATGTATTGTGCCAACACGTTTACCATTGCTAGTAATTGGACGCACTACTGCTAAAGGATAACTAAAAGGAAATAGTTTATGCCAAAAAGCATCAGGATGATTAAGATTAAAGTAAGAGGCAACATTCATTCCATCAGCATTCAGAATTTTTGCCTGCATCACAATGTTTTCTGCTTTCAAAGCATCTAAGATGTTATTAGCCAGATCCGAGTCATTCATAACGATCGCAGTAGCAACATTAAGAGCAACCTTATCTGCCAACGTATTCAACTCACTATCTGCTGACTCAAGTTTGAGTTTAACGTCAGTTGTCGTAGAAACTAACAGTGAAAAAAACATGAAAAATAAAGCAGTTACAGAAAAAGCTAGCCTTAACTTTTTATTTATTGAATAATTTTTGAAATTGTTAATCATTTAGGCATATCTCAATGCTTGAGTTATTAAAAGGCACGTTATTATTAAAACACTTAGATGCCCGAAGAAACGTCTTCTACTAATAGAAAAGCGAACACCATTGGTATATACAAAATCACTAATCTAATGGCATCAACGTATTTTCTTTATAAATGCCACTCCGATAACTCATTCTCTATTAAATATTAATTAGCATCAATCTTTTATATTTAATTATAAAGCCCTAAACGCCAATTTAAAGAACTTGATTGAATTAATATTTAAGTTAGTATTGTCTCGTTAGCAGCATACTACTGAGCACGGAATTATCTTATACCCTGTTGCAACTAAAAACCTATTATCATAGTCGTACCGATTAAGTATTCTGGAGACTCAAAATGAAACTAGCTTTAATAATTACGGTTTTTTTACTAGCTGGCTGTGTAAGCCAACCTAAACAGGCGCTTTTAAAAGACCAATATGCATGGACAGAACTTAGCTGCAGTGGTTTTAAATCTTGGCAAGACTGCAATGCAGAAGCATTAAACGCTTGCCCTGATGGCTTTTATATTAAAAATGAGCTTGGAAACTGGTTGATACAACGCCGCGTTGTTGAAGTTGCTTGTAAAGCATAATGAATTTGGTGCCGGGGCCTCTTCCAAATTGGGTTATTAACTAATTGTTAATTATTAACTTAATTAATTATCTTAATTAAGTTACCCCAATAGTTACCCCAATAAAAACTTGACTACAAAGCAAAACCACTTCCTACAAAATCCAAATAACAATAGAAATTCAATAATATCTCTATTAATTGTAACTAGTTTATACAAGGTAATTAATGACTGCTTTCTGCCAAAAGCGGATGTCCGTGCTAGTGAAACGGAGCGACGGCAAATTGACGCCGTTTATGCATCTCGATTACTCTTAGTATATTCATACTCCATTTTTGCGTTTAACTGATGTCAGTCTTCAATCTCTTTTTTTTCTCTAGACAATCTGACGGGATCTATGACCCTTTTTCTTAATCTTGGTAAGTCTTCATTATTGTAGTGAGAAAATATTTTCCGATGAGCGTTTTCAGCTATGAACTTTATAAACTCTCTCGTTTGAGATTCTGAGGCCCTAGTATTCTTTTGTATCGGTCTACCGCCAACTTGGACAAACATTGCATGCTCGGGATCTATTGGGAAAAAGATATTACCTTTTTCAACTCCCCAACCACCTTTTAAATCATAATTTCCGGAGCTGTAATAATTCAATTTTACAACTGGATTATCACTTGTAGGCCAATAGTAGCCTTTCGCGGGTTTAATAATTGACCACTTGTGAGAGTGCAGTACTTTTCTTGTGTTCTCCAAAAGGTACTTTATTGAATATAGCCACGTGCTTCTTCCTGCATAAGTTTCTGCTTCAAGAGTCCCAGTGTCAGCTCCATCTTCAATACAAGTGGTAATTTTCAACGGGAATGGCTCTACTGGCCTCTTTTTTTTAGTTTTAAATTCATTGGCATCACCGCTTTTTATCTTTCCTTCTACCTCACTCATAACATTATAAAGTATTTCAGGTAATTCTTTTTGCGCACGCTGGATGTGTTCAAACAGTCTTGCTGGAGTTCTAACATCTTGAGCAGCAAGAAATTTTATCAAAATCTCCCAATCAGATGAGGTTAGCTCCCCTTCTGATGTGGCTTTATCTAGGATTTCGTTAGCTGGAGATTCGAATTCTCGATCAAGCCAAGATTCAATTTCATCCGACTCTCGCCCAGAAACAATCTGATTATATAAATGCTTTTGGTATGCTACGGAAGCTACAGAGTGGCTTTTCCAGACAGGTACATTTGGATGATTAACTAGTGTTCGATATACCAAGACTTTTTCTTGATCATTTGTCCACCTTTTCAAATAGCACTCAGGCACAAAATGATTTTTTACATGTAATTGTTTCTTCATAATCGGCCAAAAGGTGCGTTTAGCTATTCCAAGCAACCCACTTATTCAAGACAAGACCATCCAAATTGTTGCTCAAACATCTTTCTATACTTAGTTTGAATCTGCTTTGGGGTTTTGCAAATATAATTTTTTGCAATATTCTTTGTCATTCCATCTAATTTTTGGAGATAATTAACAGCCTCTTCCAGATTGGGTTTCGTATCCTCTTTATCGTTAAACTTAGGAGGAAGTGCAGTCCAGACAACAGCCTGAGCACCTTTTAAATCTGCCCAGACATCTAAATCAGGAATTTCTCTAGGGCATTTATCATTTGTTTGCCAACAACCAACATGCCTCCTTTTTATATTGCCTTCCCTAACTCTTAAATTTTCCTTTGCCATCTCGTAATTTGAATGATTCATTTCTGCCCATAGCACTTGTATTGGCGTGCTATTATCATCAATTACAAGCGTAAGTCTTCCATCTCTTGATTGACGTAAATATTCAACAGGGACTTTGGGACCATCAGACTTCCATTCATCAAGAAGCTCCAGCTCTCTTGAATCCCATATTAAAGATCCCCAACCCAAACAAACAATCATAATATTCACTTCTCCTTCATAGGGTTGCGAGCGTCTTTACCGCGGACAACCCAGCTGACCAACGTTATGAGTATGTTAACTTTTAGTTAAGGGGTTTCGTAAATCTAAACCCTTAACCGCTAGCCTAACTCTGCCTTGCTCTTTTGTTTCGATATCATTTGCAAAATTTTGGAGATGCTGTATGACTTCATCAAATGACATCCATTGATTTGTTTTTACGTTCTTAAACCTTTTTCTTCCTGCATATGTGACTAATAATACTCCTACTGTGCAATCTTTATGGCGCAAGTACTGACCAACAAGTTGCATTTCAATAGCTTCTTCTAATTGTCTAACAGACCAATGGTCACCTACCTTTATCTCTATAACACTTTTACCTGCTGCGCCAGTAAGAAGACGGATATCTGTTTTCTTCTTATCTGCAACCTCACTTTCCCTATCTACCTGATAATGGCCTTTTGATATATCACGAATTTCTTGTGCTAACCAAGGCTGAATTTCTTCCTCACGTTTTATATTTTGCAATGTCTGTCTAACAGTAAACTCATCATGTTGGATGTCGTGCTCAATATCATCATGGCGTCCCATCATGAGCTCAAAAAGATCGTCTCTATTTGAAGGGCTAACTTCATATTTCATTTCCCACTCTCTAAACTCGGGAACAGAAAAAAGCTTAATGTCGCTGTCTTTTGCGGCACGTTGTCGTGCTAAAATTTTTATTCTGTCCTGTATATGAGAGAACAGAGGTTTATCTGCAAGCTGTATAAGAGCTTTATGTGCTTCACTTCCAGGCTTATCGATTAAAGAATTTAATATTCTGTTTCTAGCATCTTGAGCATTATCCCTATCACCGGGACTATAACTACTTTCATGTCGAATATCATCGCCTCTCTTAACCTGTTCATAAGCTAGCTCTGTTAAGTTAACTAAGGTATCTGCATCAGCGTCCATACTTACAAAAGTTGTATCGTTAAGTCCGTCACTGAATATTCTTCCAAACCATTCAATAGCTTTACTTTGCCTTGTAATTTCAGGAATAGCCTTGAGCCCTACTTTGAATGCTTCTAGGCCACGACTAAGATTGCACGCACATAAACCATTGAGCCATATCGCTGCTGCTTCAGCATTTGGCGCATTTAAAAACTGACTTTCACATATAGCTACAATGACTTCATCTTCCATATTTGTATCGATGACTATCGCTAGCACGCTATGTAAACTTTGATTTCTTGCGGACTTGCTATCAGGTATATCCTTTTGAGTCTCACTCTGTAAAAAGTGTTTTAAATAAGGAGCTGCAAGTTTTTTGAATAGCACAGGGCCGTATGCGATGGCATGTAAAGTGTGAGGGTGTTGAATGGTGTCGATTTCAGCCAATTCAGCTTTTAGTTCTGTGTCAAGAACTTGAGCAATAATATCTGGATGTTTTTCGGCTAAATTAACAAACCATTCTGGAAAGCCATTACACTCTACCAATGCCCATTCGGCAGTTCTTGTAACTTCCTCATCAGTCAGGTTATCTATCCAGTTAGGCTTGCTTGCTTCAACATGAAGTCCTGTTAATCCAGCATAGTGTGAATTTAAAACACTATTACGTTTTTCAGTTGTAAGGCTTGACCATATGGGAGGTTCTACTTCTCTCCAATACAACTTCAATTTTTCTTCAAAAGATTTCCCAATTTTTTCACCCATAACTTTACGGATGGTTGACCAGTTTTTGTATGTTAGCGTTCCTGTATTATCAGCTGCATATCTTAGCCATTTCATTAATGTCCACATTGATTGTTTGCCAGTTTCGCCTTCAAATACTTTATCAGGGTCACTCTCCGCTTCCGTTTTCCAATCTAGCCATGACTGCTCAACTGCTTGTTGCTCAGCCTTCTGCTCTTCAACGTGTTTTAGGTGTTCAATTTCCCATTTTTCTTTTTCTAGGTCAGCAGGTAAAGGTTGACTTTGTTTAGCTAAAATTTCTTTTAAATTTGGTTCATTTTCGACAGATATTTCTAATGTTTGCAAATCCAAATCTGGCTTGCCCTGCGCATACCATATAGAGATTAGTCCTTGAAGAGCAATCTCTCTCTTTTCAGGGTGTTTTCTGTTACTTAAAGTTGCTAAGAGCCAAACCCAGTCAATATATTGCAAGTTAGTCATGAGCCCATCATTTAAAACGTGATACATGCGCTTCCAGCTTTTTTCATTTTTTGGAATAGCGTCCATCGTTTCAAGTTCAGTCCAAAATGCAGTTTCCCGAAGGCTGGGCTCTTTTAAAATTACTTCCCTTATTATTTCCAGTTCATCAAGTCTAGAATAGTTGCCGCCATTAAACCTATTGGCTATGACAACAGATCGCATTAGTGCAGGAGAAATTACCTTTGTTTTTTCAATTTGTTTTTTGCAAAACCTAGCGAGTGAAGCAGAAAGGTAACCAAAGCTACTAGACGGAGCATGCCATTGTGACTCTTCGCATCCTTCCCATATAAGTTCTGTTAGAAGGTTTATGAGCTCAATTTCTAACGTTTCTTTTTCTAAAGGAATATCAAGGTTGCGAAGTACCCATGAGAAGCCGTCTGTTACGCTTTTTGGTTCTGGCGTTCTTCGGATAAGCTGTTCAAGTTCTTTTGTTGAGATAATATTTGGATACAAGTTCTCAATGGCAGAGTGAATTACGCAATCTTGCCAACGCTCCTCGTTAGCAATAATATCTTTTGCAACATTGTGAAGAAGGTCGTCTCTACCACACGCATCAAGTGCTCTGATTGCTAGAACCCGTGAAGAGGCACCTAAACTTTCATCCATTGCTGTTTTTAAAGCAGCATCCGCACAATCGGATATCCCCCCTAACCATATGAGCTTTAATAGGAACTCTATTACTTCTTCGTTCTCATGTTTTTGTTCTAGGTAAGTATTTATATCAGTAGCTAAATCCGTATGTGCAAGACGTTGCACTTCTCCAATAGGCATTTCTAGTCCGCGCCAACTGCCTTGGCTATAAGTTGTGACATAACCTTTGATCAATTCACGCCTTACATTAATCAACAAAGACTCAGGGTCACCATATAAAACAAGAACCTCTGGTTCACGACTTAACAACTCACGGCAAACATCTGGATTCCCAATGCTGATCCATGCTGTTACAGCTCGCATGGTTGGAATAACAACTCTTTCTCCGTAGGTGTCTGCAAAGAGCAAATTGTTTAATTGACGCTTCGTAAGATTATTTTCTTGTAAACGAGATAACCTTCTCGCAGTTAAATACTCTTGAATACTACGATGATGGAAGCGTACTCGACCATAAGTTGCTGGATCAAAAATTGGGCGTCTCAGCAAAGCTTTTACTTCGGCTTCTGTCCAGTCTGTCAATATTGTAAAGGCGTCAAGAGACTGCAAGTTAGGTGTTTCAGTACTCTGCTCTGGGGAACGGATTGTTCTTTTTTTCGTGAGCGTCATGGCTAAGGCTAGACGTTCTACGCCATCACGTGCTTTTTCTGCAGAAATAACTCCATTATCAGGCCTTTCGGGGTCATCCTTTAAGGAGTTTTCAATATTGTTCTCATGCTGCTCTTTTAATGTCCCAATTTTTTCTGAAGAGTTCCACATATCTACCAAAGATTGAAGGTCAAGAGGATGCCTTGCAAATGCCCATGCCTCTTTGCGTTCGACCTCCTCCAAGAATGCCTTAGAGTTTTTAACTCCCTTTACGTTTGCGTAGATTTCAATGCGTTTATTATCCAATGGAAGAAGGATTACACATCTGGATTTTGGAAGTTTACTTTCCCCTTCTTTTTTCTCTTCTTTTTCATGCCTTATAGGAGCTAAAAACATTTCCTGTTCGGTTTTTTCAATGGAAGCTGGCTCAATACTTTCTGGCAACTTTCTACGAAATATCGCCATATCTTGAATTGGCTGCCAATCCGTAGGTCTGCATGAAACAATAATGTGAGCATGGTGAGCATATGCACCTAGAGCACTGGTCATTCTTCCAAACGCACGCTCAAGCCTTCCTTGAACAAGTTTTAGCTCGTCAACTGAATCTAGAAAAAACCAAGCAGGATTTACTTCGGGGTTGGCTAGCCAATTGTCGAAGCGTTCAGCATGTCCCGGTTCGGATGTTAGATACTCTTTCACGCCTTGCGTATCTAATTCTTCAATAGGAATAAAGAAAGCTGTATGTCCTTGGTTTATTAGATATTCTGCTTGAGCAAGCATTTCTTTTGTTTTTCCTGACCCTGCTTCGGCTAGGATTACAACTCTCTCGCTTTTAAGGATTTCACCCCAAGGAGTGCCCTGATCGTGCCCCCAGCCTTCGATATGACTTAATAGGCTAGGTTCAATTTCTTCGTCTTTTGTCAAATCCCTGAAACGGCGATCAAGAAATACATATTGTTCATCCATTTTAATGCCTTTAGATATCTGCTTGAGGTCGAAAGTTGCTACTAATTGAAATAGCTATTTATTACATTCAGTCATTATACTATTTTCATAATCATTAGATTTAGAAATGAAAACCACACAAAGATAACAACATAACCCCCTTAAAAACACTAAGGTAACTTATATCACTAATTACATTTTCTTTAAGTCTCCGTATAAATGTAGTACGTACTAAAAATTAGTGCATAAAACTTTATAAGGAGCCATATGATGTCAAAATCGCTTAACCAACCAGCACTTCCTCCAACAACTGGCTACATACGTAAAAAACAATTAATTAAGCAAGTTCCATTCTCTCATTCAACTTTGTGGAGGAAAGTAAACAATGGAGAATTTCCAAAACCAATAAAACTATCAATGCGTGTTACAGCCTGGCGTATAGAAGATGTTCAAGCTTGGATGCAAGCACGTTACGAAGAGTCTAATCCTCTACCTAAAATCCTACGAAAACCTATTCCTGAATATTTTAAAAATAGGACTAAAAAATGACTCAGAGAGTAGAGATTTTTGATGAGGTAAAAAAGACCTATGTCTATCCCGACGTGGTTAGAATTTACTTTAAATACGAGTTAGAGCAATGGGAATTAGATACTCTAGAAGGCTTATGCGGAAATTTTTATTATAGGCATATAAACATGCGTGATAAGAGATTTAAAACAATCGATCAGCAAATGTTTGCTCGTGGATTTAGGCAATCATTAAACTTGACTCAACCAACTGAAGATGCCTTTAAATTTTTAATTTCCCGGCTTGTTGATAGTTCAAAATATACGATTACTTATATTGAAATAGCAATTGACTGGATTATGTCTAATCGAAAAAAAGCAATGTCACTACATCAATTCATTGAAAATGGACTCCGCAAGAGTTATCACAGAAAAGAACACCCTGTTAAAAGACTTTATAGTCTTACAACAAAACATGGCTTAATAGAAGAGCATCTAACGACTAATATTGGGGCAAGAAAAATGGGGCACAATTTTCAATATATTCTGGGTTGCCAAGCAGGCACTTTATAAATGAAAGTTGTTGTCATGCAGAATATCGTATTCAGAATAGTAGAAATGTAAAAAGACTAGGTATCAGCACTATAAGTGATCTTCTATTATTTAATCATGCTGGCTTTTGGTTAAAGCGTCTATGTCTATTTAAAATTGATACTGAAAAGCTAGGTAAGTTGATAAATCGCACCCATTTAAATACTAGGCCACGCATCATAAAACGAGGTAGATACATAAGAAATGTAGATAAATTTAGAGGTGCGCGAGTATTGCGCTTGTGTTTTTACGAAAATGATTTAATGGACAGTGATATGAAGAAAACAGGACAAGTCGGTCAAGCCCAGTTTACTGCTTTAAAAGAACACGTTAAAAAATATGGTTTAGATCTGAAGTTAAATAAAGTGTTAACCAAAGTGGATGTTACAAAGCTACTAGAAAATGCAGAACATCCAGAAGTTTTGGCTCGTGCTGACTCTATAACAATGTAGCAAAGTTTGTGTTTCTATTAGTAACCAATTGAATTTATTATAAATAAAAATACTACTCTTGAAAAAAGAAATAATTCTAACTAATGTTAGCTTGGATAAATATTTACGTAAGTAGAGACACGTGATGCACGTAATGCCTACGGACGCTTTAAACAACTCAACTCAAGGGGCATTGTGTATTTAGATTTAAAACATGTACAAACTCTCTGTATGAGCTACTAACAGCTATATATAGAGAAATCTTACTCTAGGTTTAATGTCGTAAATTAGGAAAGATAGTAGTATTACTAATAGAGCACAAATCAGTCTCTTGCCAGTTAACACACATCTTAATTTTTCTGTAGTTACCCATTAATTTGAAAGCTGCTATACTAGCCAGCAATGAGCTGGCTAGGGATCAATAGAACCTAGCAATCAAATATAGTAAAGGGTATAAATGGAACGCGCGCAAATTATTGTTATGAAACTTCAAATTAGTTTGTAACCGAGGTGTGAATTGCAATCCCACCTAAACTATTTGCCATAAGCCTTCTAATCTCGATTAACTGGCTACTATGACAAGCTAATTATGAACTGAATTCGTTTAAATTTTATAGTATATGAAGGCAAATAGACTTAATCCATAACTCAAAAAATGTCAGGCATCTGAAAAGAGCATTAAATCAAATAAGGATCAACAAATGAAGTACGTGTACCTAGCAATGAATTGGATACTTGGGCTGCTTTTCTTGACCATGGGGCTAGTCTCGATGGTTGAATCCCCATTGGCTGGATTATCATTAGTCCTGCTTTCATTTTTACTATTACCCCCCGTTAGAAAATTTTTTTACTCCAAAGTCAACATACAGATACCCATTAGAGTTAAAGCGGTTTCGATATTTGCATTGATTGCTGCTTACGCCGTATTTCTTAGCCAGAGCGAAAATAATAAGGCACAAGAAGTAGCTGCACAGGAAGCTGAAGCTAAAGAAAAAACTGAAAAAACTGCACGTCTAGAGCAAGAAAACATTGCTTATTTTACAGCTAATAAAGAAAAAATTGTTTTAACTGCTAACTCTGCATTGGCAACTAAAGAGTATCAATCAGTCATTTCTCAAACAAGCAAATACCTTATGTCGGGTGACGAAGAGTTAAAAAATATAAATTCTATAGCAAAAATAGAAATTGAAAAAATTAGGGCTAGAGAAAAACAAATTGAAGAGCAATTTAGCGCATGGGATGGTTCCCACCGTAATTTAGAAAGAGTCATTAAAAAAGCCATGAATGATCCTGATAGTTACGAACATGATGAAACTAAATATTGGGACCGAGGTGATCACCTAATCGTAGAAACCACATATCGTGGTAAAAACGCTTTTGGTGGCGTGGTAAAAAACTACGTAAAAGCAAAGATCAGCCTTGATGGACAAGTTCTTCAAATACTCGATCAGACATAATGTCTAACAGGTTGCCGCCCAAATTTGAAGGGTTGATAAATGTTTGTTTTGGCTACTCAGAATATCAAAAAATACATTAACCTTACGTCAGGTAAGTAATATTAATTACTTGCTAATGTATTTAGATAGTCAGCCCAAGCCTGCATCATTTCACGGCGTTTTGGCAAATGTTCAGCATAGTTATAAGCTGCACTGATTTTATTCCGCTCTGCATGTGCTAACTGCCTTTCAATGGCTTCATGAGGCCAGCCTTGTTCATGCAATATCGTTGATGCCATGCTACGGAAACCATGGCCTGTCATCTCATGTTTGTCATAACCTAACCGCCTCAACGCCGCATTAACTGTATTTTCGCTCATTGGCCTTTGAAAACTTCTAACACTTGGGAAAACATATTTTCCATTACCTGTGATTTCAAATAAGTCTTCTAGTATAGAGATTGCTTGCTTTGATAACGGTACGATATGCATTGCTTTCATCTTCATTTTAGAAGCTGATATGCGCCACTCTCCAACATTAAAATCTATCTCGCTCCATTCCGCATGACGAAGCTCTCCTGGCCTTACAAAAACCAACGGAGCAATACGGAGCGCATAGCGAGTTAATATTGAACCATCGTAATCACTTATTGCCTTTAGCAAGCTACCTATCTTCTTTGGGTCAGTAATACTAGCATGATGCTTTTCTACTACAGGAGTTAACGCGCCTTTGAGAACCAAACTTAAATCAGCCTGTGCACGTCCTGTAGCAATAGCATAACGAAATATTTGCCCACATACCTGCATTGTCCGATGAGCTGTTTCATGAATACCTAGTTTTTCAATGCGCTGTATTGTCGCTAGCAGCATTGCAGCAGTAACTTCTGCAATGGGCGTTTTACCAATATGGGGAAAAACATAACGTTTAAGCATACTAAGATTCCGTGCTGCATTTTTTGGCACCCACTTAATTGACTGCTTATCAATCCATTCGAGTGCCACAGCCTCAAACGTATTTACTGACATCAGGAGCTTCTCTTGCTTTCGTTTTTGTCGAATTTCGCTAGGGTTATTTCCTTTGGCCAATTCTTTACGTGCCTCATCCCTTTTTTCACGTGCTTCTTTCAATGTGACATCTGGGTAAACACCCATAGAAATTAGCTTTTCCTTACCTAGGTATCTATACTTAAATCGCCACCATCTACCACCACTAGGAGCTACATAAAGGAACAGGCCTGACTTATCATACAATTTGTAGGCTTTGTCTGACGCTTTAGCATTTCTTACTGCAATATCAGTTAATGATGCCATTCTGGGGTAACTCCATAACCAAGAAACATGTTACCCCGTAAACTACCCCTAAAAAATGGGGTATGTCATGAAACAACATGAAACAACATGAAACAACATGAAACAACATGAAGTTAATAATAAGCCATAAGGCTTGTTATTACTAGGCGTTTGGTACTGTATGGAATGATATGGTTTTATATCTTGGTGCCCGGGGCCGGAATCGAACCGGCACGACCGTAAAGTCGAGGGATTTTAAGTCCCTTGTGTCTACCAATTTCACCACCCGGGCAGGTGATTAGTTCTCATTAAATCATCTAGAACCATCGTTTGGCGCACCTAGTTACAACTCGATGCGGAGCGTATTCTAACACTTTCCGTATTTTTTTATAAGCAGAATTCTAACTTTTTAACCGCTTAAACTCAAAACTTTATACTTCTCTTATCCACATTAAAAAAGCTAATCTAGGAAGAAAAGAAAATGGAGGCGCGAGCCGGAGTCGAACCGGCCTAAATGGCTTTGCAGGCCACCGCATAACCGCTTTGCTATCGCGCCTTAAATACGGACAATTACATGCTCGATATTTTAAACAAAAATGGGGATGAAGCATACGCTAAAATCCCCATTTCTAAAATGCTGGAGCGGGAAACGAGACTCGAACTCGCGACCTATACCTTGGCAAGGTATCGCTCTACCAGCTGAGCTATTCCCGCATCTAACTGAAGCCAGCATTCTAACGATTTTTATAAAGCTGTCAAGGCAAAACACGATTTTACCTCCGTTTATTTTTGTCTATATTATGCGGCAATAACGTTACTTTATGGATTTCTTAAATTTGGGCCAAGCTGCTTTCAAATAATAAAACATTGAAAGCAAAGTTAAAAATGCAGCAATAATAATAAGTACTTGCCCGACAAGTTTAGTATTAAACGATCCAAATTTATCATAATAAAGCAGTAAAAAAATTGCTAGCATTTGTGCCGCCGTTTTGATCTTACCTATTTGCGCTACGGCAACGCTGCCACGATCACCCACGCCGGCCATCCACTCACGCAGCGCACTAACGGCAATTTCACGCCCAATAATAATCAAGGCGATCACCGCACCAATGCGATCAAGTTCAACCAGAACAATTAATGCAGCAGCCACCATTAGCTTATCTGCTACCGGGTCTAAAAATGCACCAAAATTTGATGATTGATTAAATTTTCGCGCCCAAAAACCATCTAACCAATCAGTGAATCCGGCCAATGCAAATATAAGCGCCGCTAATGTATTTCTGAATTGCGCCGATGCCACGCCTTCTAATACATAACTATCTGGCAAATAAAACACACCGACAAACACTGGCATCAGCGCAATACGAAGCATGGTTAAAATATTAGGGACGTTCCACAACATATAAATTTTATTCTGTAGTTAATATTGCTAAAGTTAATTTAGGATTGCTAACGGATAGCATCGTGTATCTTTTGAGCCAAACTGAGGCTTACTCCATCGACTTGTGCCATTTCATCTATGCTAGCATTTTTAACACCGTTTAATCCACCAAAATGCGTTAATAGTGCTTTTCTACGCTTGGCGCCTATCCCTGCAATATCTTCTAGACTTGAATGTACTCTTGCTTTACCACGTTTTGCACGGTGGCCTGTAATCGCAAAACGATGAGATTCATCCCGTATTTGTTGTAACAAATGCAGCCCTTGGTTATCTTTTTCTAAATTAAGCATCTCACCTGTATCTGAAAAAATCATCGTTTCCAAGCCAGGCCTGCGCGCCTCTCCTTTAGCAATACCAACCAACAAAATGTCATCCAAACCAACTTCTTGCATCACCTCAACAGCCACACCCAGCTGCCCTTTTCCACCATCAATAAATACTAAGTCAGGCCGCTTACCTTCGCCCGCTGCTACTTTTTTATAGCGTCTTGTTAGTACATCTCGCATGGCAGCATAATCATCTCCTGGCGTGATACCAGTAATGTTATAGCGTCGGTATTCTCCGTTCTGCAAATTACCTTTATCAAACACCACACAACTCGCCACCGTTGCTTCACCCATTGTATGACTAATATCAAAGCACTCTATACGCTCAACAGATTCATTTAAGTTAAGTGCTTCACGTAGTGCTGTAAGCCGTGCGGCTTGGTTGCTCGCTTCTAGTGTTTTTTGTGCTAATGCCATTTCGCCATTTTTTTGCGCCATTTTCAGCCATACACGTTTATCGCCTATTACATTGGTAATGACTTTTATTTTGCGGCCTGCTTGTTCACTAAACGCTGCTTCAAAGCTTGCCTTATCTACCTTAGCGCCACAGACAAGCATTGGTGGCACTTTTTGCTGTGCATAATACTGCGTTAGAAAAGCTTCAACTGTTTCAATTAAATCTGCATCGTGACTATTTTTTGGAAAGAAACTTTTATCGCCCAAATGACGTCCACCACGTATCATCACCAAATTAATACAATGCTGATTTTGTAAAGACGCACATGCAATCACATCAGCATCCGACACACTAAAATCACTCACAAACTGTTTAGCTTGTACTTGCCGCAATGCTTGCATACGGTCCCTAAACATCGCTGCTTGCTCATACGCATGGCCTTCTGCCGCCGCATTCATTTGATCACCTAATGCATTCATCACCTCATTAGCTTTTCCCTCTAAAAACATGGCTGCATGGTGTACTTCATTAACGTAATCATCTGCCGCAATATAGTCTACACAAGGCGCAGTGCATCGTTCAATTTGATATTGCAAACAAGGGCGAGAGCGGTTAGCAAACACCGTGTTTTCGCAAGTACGCAACTTAAATACCTTTTGTAATAATTGAATGCTCTCACGTACGGCAACAGCGTTAGGAAAAGGACCATAGTAACGATTACCTTTACGCTGTGTACCACGGTGAAATGCTAGTCGTGAAAATTTATCTTTTGTGAGGCTTATATAAGGGTAGGATTTATCATCCCGAAACACCACGTTATAACGTGGCATCAGTTCTTTAATCAGGTTGTTCTCAAGCAATAAAGCCTCTGCTTCACTACGTGTTATCGTCGTTTCAATTTTTGCAATTTGCGACACCATCATCCGTGTACGCGGGCTTGGTAAGTTTTTATTAAAATAGCTTGAAACACGCTTTTTTAAATCTTTCGCTTTACCAACATAAATCACACCATCTTCCGCATTAATCATGCGGTATACACCGGGCAAATTAGGTAAGTTTTTTAAAATAGGCTTAGGGTCGAACATGCCGCTATTTTAGCACTCATGATCACATGCTGTGAGCCTAGGAAACTACTTTAAAAATAACTGGATCGGCTATTATCCAAGCAAATTGCCGCCTATCGCCCAATCCTCATACTCAACCTCTTCGAAAGTAATATAGGTGTAACTAGCCGGCTTATTGGCAACGCGTGTTAGCGTTTCGGTCACTTCTTTAGCTATTTCTGCTTTTTGTTCTTTACTGACAGTTCCAGCTAGTTTGATATTAACGTATGGCATTTCATTTCTCCTTTATTGATCAATTTGCAAGCGCCTTTTGAATGCTGGCAAACACAGCATGAAACATTTCCTCAGTCAGTCGCTTTGTTTGCGTATTGTAGCGACTGCAATGATAACTATCATATAGCACTTGGTCATTAGGCAATGTATGTCGTGCCCCATGTGCAAACTTGTAAGCACTCAGCTTTAAATCATGTGCTTTTAGTACAGCGTTGTGGGCAACCGTGCCAAGTGCTAAAACAATACTATTTTCTCTCATGCTTAATAATTCGGCAGCTAAAAACTGGTTACAAGTGTTGATTTCCAAGGACAATGGTTTGTTTTCTGGTGGCAAGCATTTCACGGCATTGGTAATACGGCAATTGTTTAATACCAACCCATCACCTGTCGTCATTGATCCTGGTTTATTAGAAAAACCAAATTTATACAGGGTTTCATATAACAAAAACCCAGCAGCATCCCCCGTAAAAGGCCGTCCTGTTTGATTAGCACCATGCATGCCTGGTGCCAAGCCGACAATTAAAAATTGCGCATCTTTATCGCCAAAAGCCGGTACAGGTTTACAGAAATAATTGGGTTGCTTTATTTTTACATCATCTAAAAAAGATGCAAGCCTTGGACAACGGCGACAATTGATATCAAAGTGCTTGGAGATGTTTGTCGTCATCATGCTCGCTTTATTTTTGATGAACTGTATGCCATATATCTTTAATTAAGTTTAGCGTCACGACAAGCAATAATAATGAAATTAAAATTGATAACAAAGGGTCTACGGCCAACCAACCAGTGTAGTAAATCACTGCGCCTGAGGCCAATGCTGCCACTGAACCTAATATATCGCCAAACACATGTAATAGCGCAGCGCGGTGATTAAGGTTATCTTTTTTGCCGTGACTATGTGCCTGGTGATACAAGCGTTGCGCAACAATTAAATTAACCACTAACCCCATAAATGCAATCAATATCACGGGGCCTCCAGCAACGGTTTGTGGACTTTCAAATCGTGCTATTGCCTCGTACACTATCCATACAACCACGACTAACATCAATGTCGCATTAATCATCGAAACAACTAATTCAATACGGCTTTGCCTATCTTTAGTCGCTGCCTTATTTGCTTGATGCGCCGCTAACATCGCCAAACCTAAAGCAAACACATCAGAAAACATATGCCAAGCATCGCTCAATAGCGCTAACGATTGAGTCCAAATACCGCCAAAGAACTCTAAGAAAGCAAATACAAGAATCAATATAAAAGGAATACCGTATGGATTACCGTGATCGTGATCTTGCTGATGATCTAGATGCTCCCTATTATTTGAGTTCAAGAAAAAATAAGCCATAGCAGCATGCTACCGCATCGTTAAAAAAAGACCAAAAAAAAGCAGTGCTTTTAAGCCCTGCTTTTATCATCAATATTCATGAATGAAATTACTTTTTATCTTTGCCTTTTTTTCGCTTACATTCTTTGCGATGTTCATGCCTTTTCTCACGTGCTGCTTTTTTCTCGGTCTCATCAATATAGCCATCAGCATTGGTATCTCTACGTTTAAAGTGTTCTTCCATGCGTTGCTCGCGTGCTGCTTTAAACTCATCAAAGCTCACTTTCCCATCATTATTAGCGTCAGCTTTCATTTCATGCTTTTCACTCTCGCCATGATTATCGGCATGCGCATTCATTACGCCAAACGTTAATGCTGATGACAATAATACAAACCATATTGATTTTTTCATAAAAACTCCTTTATTAAAATAAATAGGACTACAAGCCTAGTAACGCAATCACTTCATTTATGTTGACAATTCATTCTACTGCACATGACATTAGTCTTTTATAATAAGACTTAGTTCGCCAAACATCTTAATCCCACTAATTACGACACTCCCTCAATCACGCTCTATCAATCACACCTTATTATGCTGAGTTACCGCCACGCCTTTCATGCAGGCAATCACGCCGATATACTAGAACATTATATATTTAGTCTTGTGCTAGATTACTTTAACCAAAAAGACAAACCTTATTGTGTGATCGACACGCATGCAGGCGCTGGCATCTATAATCTTGATAGTACATTTTCTCAAAAAAATTCAGAATTTGACTCTGGCATAGCACGTTTATTTTCAGCACAGGACGCACCCAATTCTCTAGCCACATTCATTGACATGGTGCAATCATTCAACCAAGATGAAAATCTAAAGGCATACCCAGGCTCACCAAAGATTGCAGAATATTTTTTACGTGCTCACGATAAACTACGCCTATTTGAATTGCATACAAGCGACCATCAACTATTAACTGAAAACTTTAAAAACAAAAGCCATCAAACAAAAATTGAAATGCAAGATGGCTTTATAGGGATTAAATCCTGCTTGCCACCGCACACTAAACGCGGCATTGTAATGATTGATCCTCCTTACGAAGATAAATACGATTACGAGCGTGTTGTTAGTACAATTAAAGGTAGCTTAAAGCGCTTTGCTACTGGCACTTATATTATCTGGTATCCACTGCTACAACGATCAGAACCATTACAAATGGTAGGTGCTTTAAAACAGCTTAATGAGAAAAACTGGCTCAATATGTCTCTAAATGTAGGGCAACCTTCAACAGAAGGTTTTGGTATGTTTGGCAGTGGTTTATTCATCATCAACCCCCCTTGGGTCTTGCCTAAGACACTAGAAGCAACCTTACCATATTTATCAAACTTACTAAGGCAAGATGACGGCGCATCGTATACATTAGAAAGTGAAATTCCTTAAGTTAATTGACGTAATTATTCTATAAGGATTAGCAGTCTCACTGTTAAAATACTATTTTTCCAACTAAGTACCCCACATGACAAACAATACAAATCAAACAAGCATTATGGCTAACATTCTATTTGGTAGCCGATGGTTACAACTTCCACTATATTTAGGCCTAATCATCGCTCAAGCAGTGTACGTGTTTCACTTTGGTGTTGAGTTAGTACATTTATTAGAAAAAGTACCGCACCTTAAAGAAGCCGATATCATGCTGATCGTATTAGGCCTCATTGATGTTGTTATGATTTCAAACTTATTAATCATGGTAATTGTTGGCGGCTACGAAACCTTTGTATCGCGCCTTAACCTTCAAGGCCATCCGGATGAACCTGATTGGTTATCTCATGTAAATGCCAACCTACTCAAAGTAAAGTTAGCTACGGCTATCATCGGCATATCTTCAATACATTTACTGAAAACATTTATCAATGCAGAAAACTTGAGCAATGATGTGATGAAATGGCAAACTATCATTCATATGGCATTTGTTTTTTCAGCAATTGCCATTGCTTACATTGATAAACTAACCACACGATCAGTCAGTAATGCGCATTAATTGCTTTATCTCATCAATTAATTTGTATTAAACTAAAAAAACCTAGCCAAGTATCTATTAGCTAGGTTTTTTAAACTTGAAAACAGCGCCCGTCAATCACTACAAAGTAACAATTGAGCACTCTCATGACCAAGCTTTAACTTTTCATCATCTTTTCCACGTACTAATCGCACATTCTCATGACCAAAACTTAATTTAGCGTCTACCTTCCCGCTTACTAAACCGTCACTTTCTCGCCCAAATACTAACAAGTCACCTCGCTTACCTTTTGATAACTTCCCACTCTTACGACCAAAATATAATTTTGCATCTTTAGCACCGCTGTCTAACAAGGTATCTTCTTTACCAAAGTTTAGCTTAATATCGTTTTTACTTTTTTCAAGCAATGCATTTTCTTTGCCAAAAACAAGAAAATTATCATCTATCCCTTTCTGTAGCAAAGGATCTTGCTTACCCTGCTCTAATGGCTTATTACAGTAATCTTTACTACAGCGTTCTACAGCACCACTACGATCTTGTGCAAATGCGCATTGCTTGCCATCAGCATAAAAAAGCATGTCATTAATTGTTTCATTTAACTTAATCTTATTAAAACTAATTTTACTATAGCGCCATGTGGCTACAAATACTATTTTCCAGCCATAAAGAATATGTTGTTATTGTCATGAGTTGTGTAAACCCCACAAATAACAGCAACTTCACACTACACCCACGCTAGCCCAGAAACACAAAAGCCCTCGAGAGAGGGCTGATGGTTATCTTCAGCATTAAC
>WASW01042551.1_pt1 | contig 36435 bp, 29 predicted proteins | sample 5698521 | NCBI WGS metagenome assembly WASW01 (sample SAMN11175560, study PRJNA528189) | sponge metagenome | isolation source: marine sponge | host: Leucetta | place: Antarctica: Western Antarctic Peninsula, King George Island | collected 2013-01
AATCATTGATGATTTTTAATCAGACCTTCATTGGGCGCATGATTGCCGGCCCCTTTATCTCGATCTATTACCTACTGAATGATCACCGCCGCAGAATTTTGGCCGGGGACAAACAGGTTATCAAAGGGGCGCTCACTCATGCCGCGCTGCTGGCGGGGTTGTTCTGGTTTGTCAGTGTTATCGCTGGCATGGATGTCTGGGTCTATCTGCTCTGTATCGCACTGCCTGGTTTGTCGGTTGGATTGATCCGCTCGTTCTATGAACATGGCGCTGCACTTGACCCGGCGCACCGCACCGCGATTGTCGAATCGGGCCCGTTTTTTAATCTGCTGTTTCTGTGTAATAACATTCATGTCGTTCACCATCTGGATCCGTCCATGCGCTGGTATGATATCCCGAAATATTACCGCGAGCACCGCGACGAATTGATCGAACACAATGGCGGGTTTGTTTTTAAGGGGTATGCAGACGTGATTCGCAAAACACTTTTCAAACCCGCATACTTACCCGTCCATCCAGGCACCTGATGATGAATATCGGCTCCTATTAGAAGAAAGAGACACCACGATGACAGGCGTATCCTCAGAAGATAATTCAACCCGTCTCGCCGCTGCCGAGCAGTCTTATACCGACCTCAGTCGCCGCAATCTGCAATTGGATATGACCCGCGGTAAACCCTCAGCCGAACAGCTCGATCTCAGCGATGCCATGCTGACCATTGTTGATGGTGATAATTGCCGCGGGGCTGACGGTACGGATTATCGCAATTATGGTATCGGCACCGGGATCCCTGAAGCGAAAGCACTATTTGCGGATTTTATGGACGTAACGCCGGAAGAGATCATCGTTGGTGGTAATTCCAGCCTGACGATGATGTACGAAACCATTGTCGGCGGATTATTATTCGGCATGCCGGGGGGTAGCGGTCCGTGGCGTTATCAGGCACGAGAGCAGGGGACAATTAAATTTATTTGTCCGGTTCCGGGTTATGATCGACATTTTGCCATCTGTGAGCGCCTTGGTATTGATATGATTGTCGTTGAGATGAATGACGATGGTCCGGATATGGACGCTGTTGAAGAACTCGTTGGCAATGATCCGTTTATTAAAGGCATGTGGTGCGTTCCAAAATATTCGAACCCATCCGGCGCGACCTATAGTGATGACGTGGTTGACCGGCTGGCAAAGATGGCGGCTGCAGCGCCTGATTTCAGGTTGATTTGGGATAACGCGTATACGGTGCACCACTTAGGCGACGGCCCGGATCAGATAAAAAATATTCTTGAGGTCTGTAAAGCTGCCGGAACGGAAAACCGCCCCTTGATGTTTGGTTCAACCTCAAAAGTCACCCATGCCGGATCAGGTGTTGCCATGATGGCGGCATCTATTGCGAACGTTAAAGACGCTACGGAAAAACTGTTCTATTCGTCAATTGGGCCGGACAAAATCAACCAGCTGCGTCACGTGAAGTTTTTTGGCGATCTCAAGGGGTTGCTCGCCCATATGGAAAAACAGGCGGCCTCGGTTGGGCCCAAATTTGCTGCCGTTGATGCAGCGCTTGAGAAAAATCTCGCCGGTAAAGATATTGCCACCTGGACCAAACCAAAAGGGGGATATTTTGTTAGCGTCGATGTGCCTGACGGTTGCGCCAAAGAGGTTGTTGCGCTTGCTGGCAAAGCCGGGGTCAAATTAACGGCTGCGGGGGCCACATACCCCTACGGCAACGATCCGCGCGACCGCAACATCCGCATCGCCCCGACCATGCCGTCAGTTTATGAGATCGAACAGGCGATGGACGTATTTTGCGCCTGCGTTGAACTGGTCGCCGCGCGGAAACTTGAAGAGAGTTGAATATTAACGATAAAATCTGATTTCGTTAATAAACGCCGACGATTTTCCTGAACCTTTGGCTTTTTTGGTATCAAGTGCGATTGCCAAACCGGAAATGCCCGGATCATCGTCACCTTCGGCGTCAAAATAGATGCGGTAGGCCTCAAGGAGATTAAACCGGGAGGTGATCATTTCTCCAGGTTTTGGCCGGTCGGTACACACATATCGTCCGCCTTTTTGGAAATACGCGCCGATATAAGGGTGATTGGTTTTATCATCACCTGAACATAAAAACAGACCGACAAAATACGGACTGTCAGGAATGAAGAAGGATCCGCTGTCTAGGCGCTCATCGCCCATAAAAGTGACGACCATAATGGCTTCATTTCGAATGCCCTGCTCATACGATGCACCATTAGGGTGAATGTTTATACCCCAGTCAATTTCGATATACGTAAATTCGGAAAGATTCACCGATTCATTCGGCACCACGCCAAGGGCATGGTTTTTGGCGTCAATAATCAGGCCACGTTGGTCCGTTCGAAATTCGATTTTGTCACGTGATTTGGCGTCCTGTTCAAACAGGAAACCTTTTGACCGTAACCAGTCATCAATCGAACCATTTTCATGATCTGAAAACGGCAGCACATAAATCGGTTCTACAGTTCCGGCGTGAGTAATTGATCCTGCAAGGGTGAACTGGGCGAGAAGCGATAGAAATATAGTGAAAAATTTCATTGCGTCTCGCCTCATGGGTTAGTTCACTGCATTACAATCTTCGGTCCAACTGAGGCGCTGGAGGCGAGGCGGGCTTCGACGTGCCCCCAGACCTTGTCGGCGATGCCGCAGTAGGCTTTGGCATGCTCCGATTGGGGGCTGGAGACAACAATTGGTGCGCCGCTGTCTGATGTTGAACGGATATCCATGTGCAGAGGTACTTCGCCAAGGAAATCGATACCGAGTTTTTCAGCTTCTTCCCGCGCGCCGCCGTGCGAGAAGATGTCTGAGCGTTCATTACAATGCGGGCACATGAAATAACTCATGTTTTCAACAATGCCGAACACTGGCACATCAACCTTGCGGAACATATTAAGGCCCTTACGAGCATCCAGAAGGGCAATATCCTGCGGCGTTGAGACGATCACGGCACCGGTTAGCGGAACCCGCTGGGCCATGGTTAACTGAACATCGCCTGTGCCCGGCGGCATATCGACAACGATTGCATCCAATTCGCCCCAGCTTACATCGCGCATCATCTGCTCGAGGGCACTTTGAACCATCGGGCCGCGCCAGATCATCGGCGTGTCTTCTTCAACCAGGAACCCCATGGACATCACTTTAACGCCATAATTTTCCATGGCGTCCAGGGTTTTACCATCGGATGACGAGGGCTGGCCGCTGATACCCATCATACGCGGCATGCTCGGGCCATAGATGTCAGCATCAAGAAGGCCAACCTTTTTGCCGCTGGCCGCGAGGCCGAGGGCGATGTTGACGGCGGTGGTTGATTTACCAACGCCGCCTTTGCCCGACGCCACGGCGATAATTGATTTAACGCCCGGAAGCAGTTCAGGCCCCTGAGCGGGACCGCCAACGGGTGCGCCTGGCTGGGTTGGTTTGCCTCCGGGTGCCGCTTGGGGCGCAGATTGCGTGGCTGACTGTGGGGGCGGCGGGGCTGCGTTCGCACCGCCATTTGATTTTTTCTCGGCTGTTAGAACCACGGTCGCGGTCAGGACACCGTCCATATCAAAGACGGCTTTTTCGGCCTCTTTGCGGAGCGGTTCCATCTCTGCGCCTTTGGCCGGATCAACCTCAATAGCGAAGGCAACATGACCGTCCCGGGTCTGCAGACCACTGACCATGCCGTTGGAAATAACATCCTTGCCGCTTGTTGGATCGATCACGTTTGTGAGAACTTCTTCAATCCGTTCGATGGTAACTTCTGCCATGCCTTGCAAACTCCGCCTAATACGCCGATATATATCGTGAAATTATAGTGCCGCACCATTGCGGCGATTATGTTGCTGTCTTATAAGGCAGCATGTTTCCAATAGGAAGTAGATAACTTTATCATAAATTCAAGTTATTGAATGTGTATTTAATTGAAAAAGAACAAGGAATGACAATTCATGCCTTTTAAATCGCAAGGCGGCGGCCCCTGGGGCAGCGGTGGTAACGGTGGCGGTGGCCCACAAGGTCCAAGAGGCCCTCAGCCCCCCGACATCGAAGATTTGATCCGTAAGGGTCAGGAAAACATCAAACGGTTTCTACCGGGCGGTGGCGCAGGCGGTCCGCGCGGGATCATTATGATAGCCTTGGCTGTTGTGGTTGTTTGGGCCGTCGTAAATGTGCCCTACCGCATTAATCCAGGTGAAGTCGGTGTGGAAATGTTGTTTGGCAAGTTCGTCAAACGGACCTCGCCGGGTTTGAACTTCTGGTTCCCATCTCCGGTTGGTGATGTGATCAAGGTCAATGTGGACCGGACGAATACGATTAGTGTTGGTTTTAGAGGTCCTGGTGAAGTTGGCCGAGGTACGGGTGGCCGCGATGTCACGCAGGAAAGCCTGATGCTAACCGGTGATCAGAACATCATTGATATCGATTTTGTTATCCAGTGGCGCATTAATAATGCGGAAAATTTCCTGTTCAAAATCCGTAACCCGGAAGCGACGATAAAAATTGCCGCTGAAAGTGCGATGCGGGAAGTTGTTGGACGGACAAACCTGGAAGATGCCCTGACGGTCAAACGTCAACAGGTTCAGGACGAAACGCTGCTGGAGCTGCAAAAAATTCTGGATAGTTATGAGGCTGGTGTATCAATTGCCAAAATCCAACTCCAGAAAGTGGATCCGCCAGCGGAAGTTATTGATGCCTTTAATGATGTGCAGCGGGCCAAGCAGGATCAGGAACGCAAAGTGAATGAGGCTGTGGCCTATCGGAACGATATTGTTCCAAGGGCGCGCGGTGAAGCACAGCAAATGATTCAAAATGCTGAAGGTTACAAACAGCAGATGATCAACGAAGCCGAAGGTGAAGCGCAGCGTTTCCTGTCGATCTACACAGCCTATAAAGGGAACAAGCAAGTTACCCGCCGGCGTATCTATCTTGAGCGTATGCAGGATGTTCTTGGCAAAGCCGAAATGGTGATTATCGATCAGGGCGATGCAAAAGGATCAGGCGTTGTTCCGTATCTACCCCTGCCTGAGTTGAAAAAACGCAGCGGTGGAGCAACACAATGAATAAATCAGTAGCTTTTCTAGGAATTTTAGTCGCCGTTGGTGCTGTTATTCTTTTTGGTGCCGTGTTTACGGTTCATCAGGCACAGCAGGCTTTGGTTCTTCGTTTTGGTAACCCGTTGTTTGTCGAGTCCGAACCAGGGCTTCATTTCAAGATTCCGTTTGTTCAGAACGTCGAATATTATGATCGCCGTATTCTTGATCTCGATCCCCCTATTCAGGAAGTTATTTTGTCGGATCAGAAACGTGTGAATGTCGATAGTTTCGCACGTTACCGCATTGTAGATCCACTTGAGTTTCGTAAAAAAGCGCAAACGGATGCCCGCTTCCGCCAGGTTTTTGGCAACCGTTTGAATTCCGCGGTTCGCGAAGAAATTGGTAAAATTCTGCTTGGTGATATGCTGACCGAAAAACGTGCAGAAGTGATGCAGAAAATCACCGCGCTGATGAAAGCACAAGCCGCTGAATTTGGAACGGAAGTGATTGATGTGCGTATTGGACGGACCGATTTACCGGAAACCACGGCGCAAGCTGTGTATAACCGGATGCGTTCTGATCGTGTCGCCCATGCCGCAGAATTGCGGGCCAATGGTGAGAAAGAAAAACTCAACATTCAGGCTGGTGCCAACAAAACCAAAACGATCATCCTTTCTGAAGCCAAGAAAACGTCAGAAATCCTGCGCGGTCAAGGTGATGGTGCACGGACGACTATTCTGAACAATGCCTATGGGCAGGATCCAGAATTTTTTGATTTTTACCGGTCGATGGAAGCTTTGGGCGGTGCTGTTCGAGCCGGTACGTCCATGGTCCTCAGTCCTGATTCCGAACTGTTCAGTTTCTTCGGATCAATACCTAAACCTGTTACCAACCAGTAAAACCTGGCCGGGCTTAAATGATTGCGAAACGCCAGGGATGAGTGAGTTTTTAACCGCCTTATCCCTGGCGCTTGCGATTGAAGGGTTTGCCTACGCGTTATTCCCAGATGCCATGAAACGCATGATGGCGAACGTATTGACCCTGCCATCAGGCAATTTGCGCAAAGCCGGATTGATCGCCGCAATGATTGGCGTTGGTCTGGTCTGGTTAATCCGGACATAGGGTTTGCCCACAAAATACCTTTCAAAGGCCACGGTTCGGCCACAATTTCCCGTCATATCATTCCCCAAGAGACGGACGACGGGTATTGCCCGCAGCGTCCGGGAAGATTAACTTTATTGGGCCGAAGCCTTTTCCATGGGCGCCCCAAACAGAAAGCGGAATAGAAATGAAAACCATAGAATTGCGCCGCGCACGGCCAAATCAGATCAAGACACTGATAACAGCATTTGTGATGTTGGTGATGCTGTCAGTGACGACACATACCGCCGCAGCCCGCTCCGGACCAATCGAAGGATTTGCCGATTTGGCTGAAAAGCTGCTGCCGTCCGTTGTGAACATATCAACGACGCAGGTTATTGAAGGCAAAAACGGCCCTCAATTACCGCAGTTGCCACCGGGATCACCCTTTGAAGATTTTTTTAAGGAGTTTTTTGACCGCAACCAACGGGAAGGCGGGCGCGCCCGCAAAGCAACGTCACTTGGGTCTGGTTTTTTCTTTGGTGACAAAGGGTATGTCGTTACCAACAATCACGTCATTCAGGATGCCGATGAAATTACGGTTATCTTGCAGGATGATACCAGGCTGAAAGCTGAGTTGATCGGGCGAGACCAAAAATCTGATCTTGCGGTATTGAAGGTTAAAACTGATCGTAAAATTGAGGGTGTTAAGTTTGGAAATTCGGATAAGTCACGGGTTGGTGACTGGGTTGTAGCCATCGGTAACCCGTTCGGTCTTGGCGGCACAGTCACAGCTGGAATTATTTCGGCTCGTGGCCGCGATATCAATGCCGGCCCTTATGATGATTTTATTCAGACGGATGCGTCGATCAACCGTGGTAATTCAGGTGGGCCAATGTTTAACCTGGATGGCGACGTTATCGGTGTTAATACAGCGATCTATTCGCCGTCAGGCGGAAGCGTTGGTATTGGTTTTGCCATTCCGTCATCTGCAGCCGGACCGATTGTTAAACAGTTGATCGACAACGGCGAAGTCAAACGCGGCTGGCTCGGCGTGCATATTCAACAGGTCACTGATGAAATCGCCGACTCTCTTGGTTTGCAAAAAGCGCGCGGTGCGCTGGTTGCTGACGTGATCAAGGACGGACCGGCACAAGCGGCAAAAATTGAACCGGGCGACGTTATCTTACGCTTTGATGGCAAGAAGGTTCCGGAAATGCGCTCGTTACCAAAAATCGTTGCAGATACGGTTGTCGGTAAACCGGTTGAGGTGATTGTTTGGCGCAGTGGAGCACGAAAATCGTTGCAGGTCACCGTCGGTGTCCTTGATGACGCGGCGGAAGTTGCGGCCAATACGCCAAAACAGAAAAAAGGCCTGACCCAGGATCTTGTTGATTTGGGTATGACCTTGATGGCCCTGACCGATGCATCGAGAGAACATTACAAACTGCCCAAGGAAGCCAAAGGTGTTTTGGTCAGTAAAGTATTGGAAGATGGCATTGCTGCTGAGAAGGGTGTGCGCCCCGGCGATCTTATTGTTGAGGTCAGTCAGGACGAGGTAACGACTCCTGACGAGGTCGTCAAAAAAGTGAAGACCGCCAAAGATGATAAACGCAAAACGGTGTTGTTTTTGATCGAAGGCCAGAACGGCCTGCGGTTTGTAGCGCTTCGGGTTGACAAAAAATAAACCTCCTAAAAGAAGAGTCCTCATTAAAAACGGCGTTCTGTGTTTCCGCAGAGCGCCGTTTTCTTTTACCTATGGTTCAATCAACAAACTGGTCGCGTCGGTACCCTTGCAGAAACAAAAGCGCATCCAGACCGGCATAATTGATGCAAAACGGTGCGCCTTCGACAACCACTGGTTTGGCATGATAGGCGACGCCCAATCCCGCTTCCTTTAACATCAGCAAGTCATTTGCACCGTCACCGACGGTCAGGGTATCGTTAATGTCGATGTTACGTTCGGCGGCGAGCCTAATCAGTAGATCGCGCTTAACATCTTTGGTGACTAACGCGCCAGTGACGCGCCCGGTGAGTTTACCGTCGCTGATTTCAAGTTCAATCCCGGTATCAACATCAAATCCGACGGCTTCGCGGACACGCCTCGTGAAATAAGTGAACCCGCCGGATACCAAGGCGGTGTAAGCACCGTAAGCGGACATTGTCCGGACCAGAGTTTTAGCGCCCGGCGAATAGCTGATTTGTTTCATGGTTGACGCCAGAGTATCAGCGCCGAGCCCTTTTAACATACCGACCCGCTCAGCAAGAGCGTCTTCAAATTTTATTTCACCGTTCATGGCACGGGCGGTGATTTCGGATATTTTTTCTTTAAGGCCCGCATAGTCGGCCAACTCGTCCAATGTTTCGGCCGTAACGATGGTCGAATCCATATCGGACAGCAGGAGAGCTTTACGCCTGCCATCGATCGGTTGGATTGCCAGGTCAATTGTGTGTTCGGCCAATTGGGCGCGCAAGGTCGTCTCGAAACTCTCGGGCACGGTTCCTGAAAATTCGATGTCGTAGGCTTCACCTTGGGACAGCCAATTAACAGAACTGTAAGTCCCTCCTGATGCGACAAGGAGGGTTTTGGCCTGATCAACAAGCGCGGCGGTCAGGCCGCCTGGAGCGGGTGATATCAGTGTCAGTACAGATTGCATTTGGTTCGGCCTGGCAGGAGTGAAGGGCAGCAGGCATTTTCATAACGTAGCAGACGGGCTCTCGCAAGTTGGAGCAATTGAATAGTCTTCTGGTTCGGCTACCATTCGCGGGGATCAAAGCATATGGTATATCGGCGCATGCGTGATTATTACGTTAGGGACATATAGGTGCCGGGTACGCAGTTACAAAAATCAGTGATCGTTGTCGCAGGCCCGACGGCCAGCGGTAAATCGTCCTTAGCGTTATCGCTTGCTGAGACTTTCGGCGGTGAGATCGTTAACGCTGACAGTATGCAGGTCTACGAAGAGTTCCGGGTATTGACTGCCCGTCCTGATTCGGCCGATGAACGTCGCGTTCCCCACCACCTCTACGGTGTTGCCCCGGTATCCAAATCGTGTTCCGCCGGGGCATGGCTCGAAATGGCAGTTCCCTGTATCAAGTCAATTCACGCCAGCGGACGCCTGCCAATTGTCTGTGGCGGTACGGGGCTTTATCTGAAGGTTCTGAAGGAAGGCATTGCCCCAGTTCCCGATGTACCCGTTGCCAATATTGACGCGGCGAGCAGTTTATACGATGAAATCGGCGGCATAGCGTTCAGGGATCAACTGGCAGCGGCCGATCCCGTCAGCGCCGCCAAACTTGAACCCGGAGACCGGCAGCGTTTAATTCGAGCCTATTCGGTATATCATGCGACGAGGCGTTCACTTGTCGATTGGCAAGCAGAGCAACCCAATGAGCCGCCGTTGAACGCCGATCTCTTTACAATTCATCTAATTCCGCCGCGTGATCAACTTTATGCCCGCATCGAGGAACGGTTTGATCAGATGATTAAGCTGGGGGCTTTGGATGAAGTCAGGGCCGTCCAGGCGTTAAATCTCGATCCAGACTTGTCGGCGCTTAAGGCGCTGGGAGTCCCTGATTTCCTGAAACACCTGACTGGGGTTATTTCATTAGAAGAGGCAATATTAAAGGCTAAACAGAGTACCCGAAATTTTGCCAAACGTCAGTTAACCTGGTTTCGTAATCAGTCAAAATCCGATGTGTTGATTGAGCAGTTCGGTGATCCGGCAGCTTGCACAATCGCCGCGACAGCGGTCGATAATTACCTTCAGTTAAAATAGGAGATCATAAGTGAATATTTCGTTGAAACCGCACAATACATGTTTTGTCGTCGCGGCATGTTTGACGGTTCTCTGTATGACACTTCCGGAGGCGCGGAGCGCTGACCCTCTGCCATCGCAAAAAGACCTGGCGCGGTTTTTTGAATCGGTTGTTTTTGGTGCCGAATATTCTGAGATTACGCGCGAAAGCACTGTGGTTAAAAAGTGGACGTCGCCTATACGGGCCTCAATTTCAGCAATGACCGGTGAAATGGTAATCAAATCAAACGGTGGCAACGAGCTGAAGCTAAATAGCGTTCGCCCCAAAGACGCGCACATCAACGCCATCCAGCGCCACTTGAAAACGCTCATGAAACTGACGGGGGTGAAGACAGAGGATGCAAAAAAAGTTGGGGAAAAGGCAAATTATTTCATCAAATTTGTGCCGCGGCTGGCCATGCATTTACCGTCACTGGTTAAAGGTGCGCCGCCAAACCTGCTTAGAAAACTGGCCGGCCCGGGTGTGTGTTATTTCCTGACGGCAGCTGACAATGCGGGTCAGATCACCTGGGCGACAATTGTCGTCAATAATGAAATGTCGGACCGCGCAAACAACAGTTGCCTGCTTGAGGAGATGACGCAGACGCTCGGCCTTCCGAATGATAGTGATATCGTTCAACCGTCGATTTTCAATAACCGAAGTGTGCTGGATAAATTTACCCGCAACGATCTGATCGTTGTCGCGACACTTTATGATGATCGGATTAAAGTTGGTATGAGGCGCCGGGTCGCTGTCGCCAAAGCAAAGGCCATCATAGGGGACTTGCTCGAGCGCCTAAAATAAGGCCGAGATTAAACTGAACCGGTGTCAGCTTTTGAAAATTCCTGTATCAGGCGAAAATATCCAGGAAGAATTTGGCGCAGGGTGATCCGTCCTTCAATGGTCAGTGAAATAAGCCTGACGCGGGCATCATTTTTCGACAGTTTAGATCTGAGCCAGCCCTGACGAACCAGTGATTTAATTGTATTGGTGACGATTGGCATCGAAATATCCAGACGCGACGCGATCTCGCCAACGTTTAACGATTCCCGGTCCGGCTCGCGGTCAATCACCATCATAATTAAAAACCGTGTTTGCGATGTATCGTTTTCGACAAAATAGGCCTCCAGCTGGCGCAGCAGTAGGCTGGCACGGCGTAACATGACGAGCATACCCCCGATGGCATCGGGGTCGATCCCCGGCTGGTTCAGGGTATACCCGGTGATCATATCTTGGGTCGGCAAGTCTTTTAGAAAAAACATCAGGCTAGGTCAGACATCAACGTGACGTCCAGTGGTTTGGCAAACCACGTCTCATAGGAGTTTGTGATAGTTGTAACGAAGTCCTGTTGGAATGAAATTCAAGCGCTGCCTCATCGTCCCCTATTTCAAACGAATACAATGCGCCAGCCTGATCACGATCCTCATGCAGCGTAAAATACTGGCAATCCTTTGCTGCGCGTGTTTGCGGTAGGATGGCCTCAAGTGCCCGGCGCGTGTCATTGAAGTGTTCTGGTTTGGGATAAATTTTAGCAAACAGGGTCAAGTTTTTCATTTCACGTTTTCAAAATATTTAATTATCATGATAATTATTAGTATGATAATTAAATATTTAAAAGGAAGATGTCAAACCCTCTTTTGGCCATGAGGTTGCTTCTTTGAAAGGTAATGGGATAAGAATGACTCACATTCAATTATGCTATTGTATGCAAGTAGTCTAAAACCCATAGATGATGTAATTTAATTCGGAACGATAGGCGACGTCTCAGAGACGCTCAATTCCTCGGCAATGAAAGTCAAATGAAGAAAAAGACCGATAGATTGGATGAACCCATAAAGACCGACGCCGAGTTGATCGAAGAGATCTCATTACTGCGAAGCGCCCTCGATGCTATTTCTGACGGGTTTATATTATTTGATGCTGATGACCGAGTCCTCGCCTATAACTCCAAACATCTAGATCTGTTTCCGTCCGTCGCTGAAATTCTTAAAGTCGGTCTGCCGTACCGGGAGTTATTAGAAACACAAGTTGCCAGTGGTCAAATAGATGCTGCCCGTGGCCGTGAGGGCGCGTGGGTCAAAGACTGGATCAAACGCCACAAAATTGCTGATGGCAAATCAAAAGAACAAGTTTTCTCAGACGGAACGATCATCCGCCTGAGCGAGCATAGAACGCCATCCGGTGGCATTGTTGCCGTACGCACTGACATTACGGATCTTAAGGCGTCGCAAGATCGACTGCAAGAGAGCGAGCAGAAATTTCGGGATTTTGCCGAGGCATCGGCAGATTGGTTTTGGGAAACCGACCGAGAGCACAAATTAATAACGGTTACCGACAACCTACGTCAGTTTAATGGGAATGTGGACCCGAAATCATATATCGGAAAGACCCGTTATGAATTGGTTTCGTCTCAACAGTTGAATATAGACGACTGGAAGAACCACCTAGCCGATTTGCAGGCCCGTCGATCTTTTAGGGACTTTGAATACGATTTTGTCGACCGTCATGGTGTCATGCACAATAGGGCGATATCCGGCTTGCCGGTTTACGGAGAGGATGGGACTTTTAATGGGTTTCGAGGTGTCGGCCGGGACATTACGCCGCAGAAACAAGCCGCGCTCGCATTAAAGAAAAGTCAGGAAGACCTTAAATATGAAATCGATGCCAAGAACAGGTTTTTTTCCATTATTTCTCATGATCTGAAAAGCCCGTTCACGTCATTGCTCGGTCAAACTGAAGTCATGTCCCGATCCGCCAGTAGTTTGAGCAAGTCCAAGTTAATTGAATATGCGAACGACGTTAATGTCGTTGGCAAACGGGTATTTGATCTATTGCATAACCTTCTCGAATGGTCTGTCCTCCAAATGGACGGGGCCAAAAGTGAGCCAAAAACGATACAGTTGGAGCCACTTTCTCAACAATGCGTTGATGTCTTGACGCCAATTGCGCTCGGGAAAAACGTGAATCTGCGGAATAAGATTGCAGACGTTACGGCATATGCGGACGAAGAGATGGTTCAATCGATTATCCGAAATCTTGTCAGCAATTCATTGAAATTCACGCCGTCCGGCGGAACGGTTGAGGTGTCGTCGCGCGATCAAGAAGGCTGGGTCCAGATTACCGTTGCCGACACGGGCATCGGAATGACGTTGGAACAATCTGAAAAAATATTCGCTTTCGATCAAAAGACCACCACTGCAGGCACAGATGGGGAGATCGGAACGGGCCTCGGGTTACCCTTATCGAAAGAACTGGTCGAGCAGAATGGCGGCCAGATCTGGTTTGAGAGCACCTCGGGCCAGGGTTCCAAATTTCATTTCACCCTGCCCTTAAAGGCCGCGAAATAATATTTTGCCTAAGAGCTACATAATCTTTTTGCTTTATCTGTATTATTTGAATACGTGATTACTCAAATTTGGTATTGCTATCCAAGAAACGTTATTCAGTTTAAGAATTCGGGATGCCAAGAATAAAGAAGAAGCAAGCGGGTATAGTTATACGGGAACAAATCAGTGTTTAGTGAACACGGCAGGCGACTACGCGATTTTTTCGAACAGTTGCCTTTGGGCGTGACTGTAGAAGATTATTCTGAGGTCAAGCGCCTGATCGATCGATTGCGCGATGATGGTGTTGACGATTTTCTGGCCTATTTCCAAGATAACGAAAACATTCTTGAAGATGCCGTCGAGGCTATCCGACTTATAGATGTCAACACGACCCAACTCGAGATGTTTCGTGCCGCGTCAGTCGACGAATACGTGAAATATGATCAAGAATTTTCATTATTGGACACGGACGCATGGCGTCAATTTTACCGCCATGAGATTGCGGCATTTGCGCACGGCGGTATTACATACACCGGTGAAGCGTCGGACATTCTGGCTGATGGTAAACCAATCGAGGTTCGGTGCATTTCGAGAATTATCGGTGGGGCAGATGGAGACTGGTCCGAAGTTGTCTCCACCCATGAAGATATTACAGAGTATAAAAAAGCAAAAACCGAACTCCAGGAGAGTGAAAAAAGGCACCGGCAAGCAGCGGCATTGGCGAAACTGGGGTACTGGGTTTGGGATGAAATTGAAGACAGATGCCTGATTTGTAGCGAAGAGACAGCGCGGATGCATGGTGTGGCGGTGGAGGAATATCTCTCCATGACGACGTCTTTGGAGGAAGATGCCGATTGGACCCATCCCGATGATCGAGAACGGTTTTCGCTCGCCATGGACGCGTTCAAACAACACCCCAAACCGTTCGACATCAAATACAGGATCGTCGCGAAAGGCGGCAAAGTCGTCAACGTTCGAGAGGTGTGCGAGCCGGTATTTGACGAGAACGGCACAATGGTGAGATCCAGAGGTATGATACAGGATATCACTGAACTTAATCAGGCAGAAGCGAATGCCTGGCAAGCCATGGTCGTTGCCGAGCGTGCCAGTCAGGCGAAATCGGAGTTTCTGGCCAATATGAGCCATGAATTAAGGACCCCGTTGAACGCCGTCATCGGATATTCTCAAGCGATACAAAAGGAAGTGTTTGGCCCCGTCGGCAGCGCAAAGAATAAAGAATATGTCGATATCATCAATGACGTCGGTAAACACCTGCTCGGCATAATTGGCGACATTCTTGACCTAACAAAAATTGAGGCTGGTGAAGATGAGGTTTTTGAAGAAAGGCTGACCATAGCCGATATCGTTGATGACTGTTGGCAAATGATGTCGGAACGGGCTGCTGATAAAAAACTATCAGTTGTCGTTGAACTTGAGCCAGGCCTTCCGTTTCTGTTTGCGGACCGGCTTAAGGTTAAGCAAATACTCCTCAACCTGCTCTCTAACGCCATAAAATTCACCCCTGTTAATGGCGAGATCAAAACCAATGTTGTTTTAACCCAGGGCAACGCGATCTCAATTAAAGTACAGGACACCGGCGTCGGCATCGCGCCTGACGACATAAAAACCGTTATGGAGCCATTTGGACAGGTCGGCAATACTGAAACCCGGTCCCATGAAGGCACAGGACTGGGATTAACGCTCGTCAAATTATTGACCGAATTACATGGCGGGACGGTTGCCCTGGATAGTAAACTGGGTGCTGGAACTATTGTAGAAATCAAGTTTCCGCCGAACCGAACGATCGTCACCTGATCGACGTAACCACATGTTAAAGGTGCACAAAGGACTGACCTGTGGTTATAGTATTTCAAAAAGACACGAAATATAATTACGCCAAAGACCTAAAAAACTTTCCATTTATTCGCAAGATTGCTTGACCCTTCGGATATGACGATTTAGGTTGCCGCTTCCTTGGGCAGATGCTTGGGTAATCAGGCTACCGAAAAGGATTTATGTGGTGCGGCCGGACCCAACAGGAGCCGGTCGTTGTTGTGTTTTATTCGTACGCGAAGCGACCGGTTTCGCGGATTAAATGTAGAGGAAGACCCCGATGGCCAGGGAACAGATGACCGGCGCCGAAATTGTTCTGAATGCATTAAAAGAACAGGGTGTGACCGATATTTTTGGTTATCCCGGTGGTGCGGTGCTTCCAATCTACGATGCAATTTTTCAACAAAATAGAATTCGGCACATTCTGGTGCGCCAGGAAGGTGGTGCTGTTCATGCGGCCGAAGGGTATGCGCGTTCAACCGGTAAGGTTGGCGTGGTTCTGGTAACTTCTGGTCCCGGCGCGACCAATGCGGTGACGGGACTGACAGATGCCTTGATGGACAGTATTCCGATCGTTTGCCTTACGGGGCAGGTGCCGACCCATTTGATTGGTAATGACGCTTTTCAGGAAGCTGATACCACAGGCATCACTCGTCCCTGCACCAAACACAACTACCTGGTTAAAGACGTTAATGATCTGGCGCGCGTTGTCCATGAAGCGTTTGAAGTAGCGCGGAGTGGCCGACCTGGCCCCGTGGTTATTGATTTGCCTAAAGACGTTCAAATGGCGGTTGGCGATTATCTTGAAAAATCGAAAGCATCTGGAAAACGTAAAAGCTTCCGCCCACAGTTGAAGGGCGATCTGTTTAAGATCAAAGAAGCGGTTGAGCTGATGAAAAAGGCTAAAAAGCCGATCATTTATGCTGGTGGTGGAGTGATTAATTCAGGCCCCGGTGCATCGCAATTGCTCAATACACTGGTAAAAGCGACCGGTTTCCCGTGCACATTAACCCTGATGGGGCTCGGTGCCTATCCAGCATCTGATAAACAGTTCATCGGCATGGTCGGTATGCACGGCACGTACGAATCAAATAATGCGATGCATGACTGTGACCTCATGATTGCAATCGGAGCGCGGTTTGATGACCGGATTACGGGTCGACTGGATGCGTTTTCCCCTGGATCAAAAAAGATACAAATCGATATAGATCCGTCATCGATTAATAAAAATGTGACAGTTGATCTTGGTATCATTGGTGATATCGGGCACGTGTTGGAAGATTTGCTGAAAGCTTGGCGAGCCAATAAATCGAAAACTGAAGAGAAGGCCCTTAAAAGCTGGTGGAAACAAATCGATGCGTGGCGCTCAGTTGATTGCCTGAAATTTGATCAACCAGGTAAAGTGATCAAACCGCAACACGCGCTTCGGCGTCTTGATGTGTTTACCAAAAAATCCAAAAAAGACGTGTTCATTACGACTGAGGTTGGCCAGCATCAAATGTGGGCGGCGCAATATCTTGGGTTTGATAAACCCAATCATTGGATGACATCCGGTGGCCTCGGAACCATGGGGTATGGGTTGCCGGCTGCCATGGGCGTGCAGATTGCACACCCAAAAGCGCTGACGATTTGTGTTGCCGGAGAATCATCGTTCATGATGAACATGCAGGAACTGTCGACCATTCAACAGTATCGCCTGCCGGTAAAAGTTCTGATCCTGAATAATTTTTATATGGGAATGGTGCGCCAATGGCAGGAACTTCTGCATGGATCACGTTACTCCGAAAGTTACATGGACAGCCTGCCGGACTTCGTCAAACTGGCAGAGTCATTTGGTATGACAGGGCTGCGCGGAGATAAGGTATCTGACGTTGATGACATTCTTGCCGAGATGATTAAAATCGACGGACCTGTGATTGTTGATTTGCATGTTGACCCGAAAGAAAACGTCTATCCGATGATTCCGTCTGGTGCCGCTCATAACGATATGTTGCTCGGCCCGGATGACGGAAAGGATACTGCTGTTTCTAAAGAAGGGCTGGCTCTTATATAGAGCGATACGTCTTCAGCATTGAAAACCGCTCTTCATAACGATAAAAGTCGATGCCACGGGAATCGCCGTAATTGAGCCCAAGGAGAAATTTACGTGAATAAGCCGGAAGAACAGCTACACACGCACACCATTGCCGTTCTCGTTGATAACGAACCGGGTGTTTTGGCGCGCGTCATTGGACTATTTTCGGGTCGCGGATATAATATTGAGAGCCTGACCGTTGCCGAAACCCGACGCGGGCGGCATTTGTCACGCATCACGATTGTCACCACTGGCACCAAAATGGTGATTGAACAGATTAAAGCCCAATTGTTGCGCCTGATCCCCATCCACAGTGTTAGTGACTTGACGTTAGAGGGAACGCATGTTGAACGGGAATTGGCGCTGGTAAAAGTCAACGGAACCGGCGACGATCGGGTGGAAAGCTTGAGAATTTGTGATATTTTCCGAGCCCGCGTTGTTGATTCAACAAATGAGTCGTTTGTGTTTGAGATTTCCGGAGACTCTGGAAAAATCGACGCCTTTGTTGAATTGATGCGTCCGCTCGGATTATCCGATATTTCCCGAACCGGGGTGGTCGCTATTCTGCGCGGCCCTGAATCGATGGAAGCCGAAAGTTAAACAACAGTAATAATTAGAATTTTTTTATTGAACTTAATGTCGAACTGAAGGAACTAAAATCATGCGCGTTTATTATGATCGCGACGCTGACGTCAATCTGATCAAAGACAAAAACATTGCCATCGCCGGTTACGGCAGCCAGGGCCATGCCCATGCCCTTAATCTTCGCGATTCTGGCGCAACGAACGTCACCGTCGTTCTGCGCGAAGGATCCGCCAGCGCAGCCAAAGCTGAAGCCGAAGGGTTTACGGTAAAAACCGCTGCTGACGCTGCAAAAGACGCTGATGTGTTTATGATTCTGACCCCGGATGAAGGTCAGGCTGAACTTTATAGAGATCACCTGCATGCGAACCTCAAACAGGGCGCTGCCATTGCCTTCGCCCATGGTCTTAACGTTCATTTTGGTTTGATTGAACCGCGCGCCGATCTCGATGTCTTTATGATCGCGCCAAAAGGCCCCGGCCACACCGTGCGTTCCGAATACCAACGCGGCGCTGGAGTGCCGAGCTTGATTGCGATTGCATCAGACTCCAGTGGTAACGCACAGGAAATTGCTCTTTCCTATGCTGCTGGTCTTGGTGCCGGCCGCGCCGGAATCGTTGAAACCACGTTTAAAGAAGAATGCGAAACCGATCTGTTCGGCGAGCAGGCTGTTCTTTGCGGCGGTTTGACGGCACTTATCATGGCTGGATTCGAGACTTTGGTTGAAGCCGGTTACGCTCCGGAAATGGCTTATTTCGAATGCTGCCACGAAGTCAAACTAATCGTTGATCTGATCTATGAAGGCGGCATTGCCAACATGCGCTACTCGATCTCCAACACTGCGGAATACGGCGATTATGTAACAGGACCGAAAATCGTCACCGATGAAACCAAAGCCGCCATGAAACAGGTTCTCGCCGACATTCAATCCGGTGAGTTCGTCAAACAGTGGATGCTGGAAAACCAGGCTGGCCTGCCCAGTTTCAAAGCCCAGCGCCGCATGGCTGCGGAACATGGCGTTGAACAGGTTGGAACCAAATTGCGCGCCATGATGCCATGGATCGCCGAAAATGCTTTGGTTGATAAAACCAAAAACTAAACGTCACCTTAGCGGGAAATTCGCTGAGGAGTGAAACGATGAAAACCCCTGCCTCTTGTCGAGGTGGGGGTTTTTATTCACGTTCAGAAGTGTTGTTAGGTTTATTCTAAACCGTCCACTGGCGTTGAGCGCTTACGAACCATCGATTGACGGGTTATACATATCCAATATATCGATAAGTTGTTGTTCGGTATAAGGTTTTGTTAGAACCCCATTCATCCCTGCCTTGATAAATTCAGCATGCCGTTCTGCGAAAGCTTCGGCCGTAAGTCCAACAATTGGAATTATGTTTCCAATGTCGGTCTTCCTGATTTCAATAGTCGCATCAATACCGTTCATTTCCGGCATATGTATATCCATTAAGATAAGATCGGCCCAATCATCGCGTGCAGCTTCAACAGCCAGTTTTCCATTTTCGACATGTCTCACGGAATGGCCAAACTTTTCCAAAAAAGCTTTTGCGATCAAAGCGTTTACATCATTATCTTCCGCGACCAGAATATTCAGCGAAATCGATTTTTGAGAGCGGTTTGGGTTTGGTTGAGAAGATAGCGTCTCAGTTTCGTCAATGGTTGCTGCTGTGAACGGCAGATAAACATCAAATTTGGATCCCGCTCCAATTTCACTTTTGACATTTATCGTCCCGCCCATCAAGTCTGTAAGTTTCTTGACAATTGAGAGGCCTAGGCCGGTTCCGCCAAATTTTCGCGTGATGGTATTATCTTCCTGAGTGAAGGCATCAAACACCTTATCCAATCGATCGGGGGCGATTCCGGCGCCAGTATCAGCAATTGAAAAACGAATGAGGTAGTCAATTTTATCAACATCGCTGACACCAAGATCAGAAACATCTTCAATCGTCAGGGCAATACTGCCGGTATCCGTAAATTTGATCGCATTACTAAGAAGATTCCAGAGGATTTGACGTAAGCGAACAGGATCGCCTTTTACCACCGTGTTCGTACTGATGTCGTTACGGACAAATAGGTCTAATTTTTTTTCATCAGCCAAACTCTGAAACGGCGTTGTGATCATCGACAATAGGTTTTTTAAACAAAACGTTTTTTCCTCAAGTTCCATCCCGCCGGCCTCAATTCTGCTCATATCAAGGACATCATTGATGATGGCAAGCAGGGTCTGGCCGGATGATAGGATTGTGGTGACTTTCTGACGTTGGTCGGTGTTAAGGTCCGTATCCGCCAGCAATTGCGCCAATCCCAAAACGCCATTTAAAGGCGTGCGGATTTCGTGGCTCATTGTCGCCAGGAAACTTGATTTTGCCAAATTTGCAGCTTCCGCTTTGTTGGCGTTTATCTTTGCAAGTCTTTCACTTTCACGTAATGAAGCTTCTTTGGTTTTTAGTTCAGATATATCGCTGATAACCAGAATAGTAGAGCGATCATCGAGAATTTTCTCATTAATTAATATCCACTTGTTGTCCTGACGGGATAACTCAAATGGGCCGGGCGGGTTACGATGTGAGTGCAATCGTTCAGCAATCCATTCTTCTTGTCGACCGATTGCTTCAGGGACAAAACCACCGTCGGTTAAAGCGCGAATATGTTGCTCGAACGTGATCCCGGGTTTTGTCGCCCATTCTACGGCAGCATTTAATTCCCGCCACGCTTTGTTGGCAAAAACAATACGGTCCTCCGGATCGAACAAAACGATCATTTCATTTGTTTGCTCGACAGCCCTTAACAATTTCACGACGGTTGCCTCGCTGTCTCTGAGAGCGCTTTCCGTGCGTTTTCGTTCGGATATATCTTGAACGAAGCTGAAAATATATTGAGGAGTACCGGTTTCGTCATGCAGTTGGGCTGAGGCGAGGCTTGTCCAAATGGTGCTGCCGTCCTTACGGAGCAGGCGCCGCTCAGTTTTAAAGTCAGTGCGTTCGCCGTCTTCTACCTGGCGGTCCAGGGCTTCGATTTTTGATATCTCTTCCGGAACAGTTAAATCTCTCCATGACATGGAGAGAAGTTCCTGTTCGGTAAAATCGGTAATTTCACAAAAACGCTGATTTACCCGAAAATATGCACCATCCATTGTAAGCAGCGCCATGCCGGCTGCACTGGAGTGGAATACGCTATGAAACTGTTTTTCACTGAGTTTTAATTGGGGGTCTAGTTGTTTGGTGGGGGCAGCCTTACGTGGCGTAATAGATCTGGAGTCAGACAACTCTTTTTGCAGCTCGATATTACGCCGCTGGAGCGCGGTTAGTTCTTCGGCCATCTGGGTTTTGCTGAGATGCATGAACGTCTCGTGCAGTGGTTCCTAATTTTCCAAAACCTAATTCCTATAGTCCGTTGGGCATCTCAAACTTGTTATTGGTTGTGGCGTCAGTATATCATTTTGTCAATTCTGTTGCGCGCATCTTCTGACGGCCGTTTAAAGCCACACACACCATTTTAAGCGGTCCCAGTAGATTGAACATGTTTGAGGTGCTCGCGCGTGATCAACATGAGCCGTTGTTTATAAAACAGCGCTAAAGATGATTGACAGAACCCGTATATCGTTGTTTTTACTGAATTTCAGGCTCGTTTATATATTTATATAGTGACAAGAAGGATAGACCGATGGCTTCCGATCATGTTGTAATTTTTGACACGACGCTGCGCGACGGCGAGCAGTCGCCAGGCGCGTCTATGAATTTGGAAGAAAAACTGCGTATTGCCAGTGTTCTTGAAGGTATGGGTGTTGATGTGATCGAGGCTGGCTTCCCGATTGCGTCTGAGGGTGACTTTGCTGCCGTCAATGAGATTGCCAAGGTCGTCAAAAATTCAACCATTTGCGGTTTGGCGCGGGCGACGCATATGGACATTGATCGAGCGGCTGAAGCGTTAAAACCGGCGGAACGCAAACGTATTCATACCTTCCTGTCGACCAGCCCTCTGCATATGAAATATAAACTCCAGATGGAGCCGGACGCAGTTCATGCCGCAGTTATTGACAGTGTCACCTACGCGCGCAAATTTACCGATGATGTCGAGTGGTCGCCGGAAGACGGATCGCGTACCGAACATGATTTCCTATGCCGCTGCGTCGAAAGTGCGATCAAGGCGGGCGCCAGGACAATAAATATTCCTGATACAGTTGGATACGCGGTGCCGGAAGAGTTCGCGGCATTGATTAAAATGTTGTTCAACCGGGTGCCCAATATCGATCAGGCGATCATCTCCGTTCATTGCCATAATGACCTTGGTCTTGCTGTTGCCAATTCTCTGGCTGCATTAAAAGTTGGCGCACGACAGGTTGAATGCACGATCAATGGCCTTGGTGAGCGGGCCGGCAATGCAGCGATGGAAGAGATTCTCATGGCGCTTCGCACACGGAGTGATGCCATGCCATTTTCTTCAACAGTTAAGACAGAAGATATTATGAAAGCGTCGCGGCTGGTTTCAGCAATCACCGGATTTGCCGTGCAGCCGAACAAGGCCATTGTCGGAAAAAACGCCTTCGCTCATGAATCTGGCATTCATCAGGACGGCGTGCTGAAAAACGCCGAGACCTATGAGATTATGACGCCTGAATCGGTTGGTCTGACTCAGTCAACGCTTGTCATGGGCAAACATTCTGGGCGGCACGCGTTTAAGGAAAAGCTGATCGGACTTGGGTACGAGCTCGGCGACAACGCTATCCAAGACGCGTTCAAACGATTTAAGGACCTCGCTGACCTGAAGAAAGATGTGTTCGACGAAGACATTATTGCCCTTGTTGATGATGAGGTGGTGGTGCGTGCCAATGACCGGATTAAGCTGGTTTCGATGGAAATTTTATGCGGCACTGAACACCGTCCGCCAAAAGCAGAAATGGCCCTTAACGTTGATGGCGCCGTTAACACCTGTAAAGCGACGGGCGACGGTCCGGTAGACGCTGCATTTAATTGTGTTAAACAACTTTTCCCCCATCATGCAAACCTGCAACTTTATCAAGTTCACGCGGTAACTGAGGGAACGGATGCACAAGCTGAAGTGACCGTACGGCTTGAAGAAGATGGTAAAACTGTTAATGGATCCGGGGCCGAAACCGACACAATGGTCGCTTCCGTTAAGGCATATTTGAACGCTCTCAACAAATTATTGGTAAAAAGAGAGAAAACTGACCCAAGCGCCCTGTCCGTATGACGTTTAGAGCTGGCACTTGCGGTTATTAGTTTTTATAAATAGGGATTCGTGATGGTTATCACGGTTTCTATTGCCGTATTAACCATATATTGACGAAACGCACATACAACGAATGTGCATAAATTTGCACAATCTGGGATTTGAGAGGGTTTATGTTTTCGCGGCTTTTCGGTTTTCTATCTGCTGATATGGCAATTGATCTTGGGACCGCTAATACGTTGGTCTACGTCAAAGGCCGTGGCATTGTCCTGAATGAACCTTCGGTTGTTGCAATCGCTGAGGTCAAAGGCAAAAAACAGGTTCTCGCCGTTGGTGAAGAGGCCAAGCAGATGCTGGGCCGAACGCCAGGGAACATCCGGGCTATTCGTCCGCTGCGTGACGGGGTCATTGCCGACTTCGAAGTCGCCGAGGAAATGATCAAGTATTTTATTCGCAAGGTGCACAATCGCCGCAGTTTTGCCAGTCCCTTGGTTGTCGTTTGTGTGCCGTCAGGATCGACAGCAGTTGAACGCCGCGCTATTCAGGATTCAGCTGAGAGTGCTGGCGCCCGTAAAGTATTCCTGATTGAAGAGCCGATGGCTGCGGCGATTGGCGCCGGACTACCGGTGACTGAGCCGACAGGATCCATGGTTGTTGATATTGGCGGCGGCACAACAGAAGTTGCCGTTTTATCATTGGGCGGTATTGTCTATTCCCGCTCCGTTCGGGTCGGCGGCGACAAAATGGATGAAGCGATCATCGCTTACATTCGGCGTAATCATAATCTTTTGGTTGGCGAAGGCAGTGCCGCGCGAATAAAGGAAGACATTGGTTCAGCCTGCCCACCAGATGATGGCGAAGGGCAAACCATGGAAGTCAAAGGCCGGGATCTGCTCAACGGAGTACCAAAAGAATTGATTATTTCAGAACGTCAGATCGCTGAAAGTCTCGCGGAACCTGTCGGTGCAATTATTGAAGCTGTGAAAGTTGCGCTTGAGCATACCGCGCCTGAACTGGCTGCGGATATTGTTGACAAAGGTATTGTCTTAACTGGCGGTGGCGCACTCCTCGGTAATGTCGATTTTGTTTTACGTCACGCGACGGGACTGCCTGTTTCCATCGCTGATGATCCTTTGTCTTGTGTGGTGCTCGGTACCGGGCGCGCCCTTGAAGAAATGAAAAGATTAAAAGACGTTCTGACGACGATGTATTAAGTGAACTTGTTTTGCGCTGGCATAAATTTGCGAGCGGCCTTTTTTTGATGTAGAATCACGAGCTTCGAGCGCACTTGCACTGGATGACCCTTGAGGGGTAACAACTGTATAACGGATTCGATTTATGGGCTTAAAAGTTAGTCCACGTTCGATAAGCGGGATTGCCCAGCCGACCAAGACCATGGCGCAAAGGCTCGCCTATCTCGCTTTGGTTCTGGGCGCTATTGCGGCGATGATGCTTGGTAAGATTGACGCGGTAATGATGGAACGCGTGCGCGTATTAACAACCGATGCAGTTGCACCAATTCTTGATGCTATTTCCCGCCCGGTGGAAAGTGCCAATCGTTTAATTCTCGAAGCTAAAGATCTGTATGCGATTAGATCTGTGAACGCCAAACTCACGCAAGAGAATGCACGACTTTTGCATTGGCAAACGGTTGCGCGGAAACTTGAGGCCGAAAATACCAGTCTGCGGAACTTGTTGAATTTTGTTCAAGATAAAAACGCCAGTTTTATTACAGCGCGGGTAATTGCAGACACCGGTGGGGCATTTGCCAATAGTATTCTGTTGAATGCTGGTGAGCGGAACGGCGTACGCAAAGGGCAGGCGGCGGTAACCGGAGCGGGACTGGTCGGACGGATCACAGGCATCGGTAAGAGATCGTCGCGTGTCTTGCTGATTACTGATTTAAACTCTCGAATTCCAGTTGTTGTGCAACCTAGCGGGGTCAGGGCGATTTTGGCGGGTGATAATTCAGAACACCCAAAACTTATTCATTTGCAACCGGGCGCGGTTGTCGGCCAAGGAGACCGTGTTGTCACCTCTGGGCATGGCGGTGCGTTTCCAACGGGTTTGCCTGTGGGCCGCGTCTCTACCGTCGGCGATTCGGGTATTCTGGTTCGGCCTTTTACAGATAGAACCCGCCTTGGATACGTGCGTTTGCTGGATTACGGATTAAGTGGCATTGTTGAAACTCCACCAAATCAAAGCGGGGTTGCTGCCGCCGGGAAACGACGGTCGGGGGACGCGGTGCGCTAATGAAACCGAGTTTATGGTTGCGGCTTGATGTTTTGCTCAGGAAATTGACACCGTTCCTGCTGACGTTGGGTTTAGTTCTGCTCAGTATTATTCCATTACACATTCCCGGATTATCACGTGTTGTTCCCCTGTTACCGCTGATCGCGATTTACCATTGGGCGGTCTATCGATCAGAATTACTTCCGGCCTATACAGTTTTTATAATCGGCATTCTACATGACATATTCACCGGTGCACCAATTGGATCCAACGCGTTTGTATTTTTGCTGGTCTATGGATTGGTCGTATCTCAGCACAGGTTTTTATTTGGAAAATCTTTTGCCGTGATCTGGATTGGGTTTGGTTTGGTCAGCGGTGCGGCATCTGCCTTGATGTGGGTATTGGTTTCGGCGTGGAATGTTGCGGTTATTGAACCGACGGCGATTTACGTTCAGTTTCTGCTGACCTTTGGATTATTCCCCGGACTCGCCTGGATGTTTCAACTCTGGCAACGCGTATTTTTGAGGCAGGTTTAATGTATCGCGACTCCGAACGTCATAAATTGTTTAGTCGCCGTGCAATTATGCTGGCTGGCGGCAAAGCCGTATTGTTGTCCGGCCTGGTTGGGCGAATGTATTATCTGCAGGTCATTGAAGCAGATCGTTATCGTACGCTGGCAGATGAAAACAGAATTAGTTTGCGCCTTCTTGCACCGCCAAGAGGCCGCATTGTTGATCGATTTGGCGACCCCGTGGCTGATAATCAGCAAAACTATCGGGTCCTGTTGATTTCAGAAAATACCCGTGACCTGGATTTTACGCTCGATATGTTAGGCCAGATTATTTCAATTAGCGTATCTGATCGGAAACGTATTGTTCGGGAAATCAAACGTAATCGAAACTTTGTGCCGGTAACTGTGCGCAAAAACTTGAACTGGCAGGAGGTATCCAAAATTGAGGTCAATGCGCCCGACCTTCCTGGTGTCCTGATTGATGTTGGGCAGAGCCGAAACTATCTCTATGGCGTAGAAATGGCCCATGTACTGGGTTATGTCGCGGCGGTTTCGCCTGGTGAAGCGACTGGTGATCCATTACTCGAGTTGCCTGGGTTTCGGATTGGTAAAGCTGGCGTTGAAAAAATCCATGATCGCGCCCTTCGAGGCTCGGGCGGCAGTTCACAAGTAGAAGTTAACGCATTCGGCCGTGTAATTCGGGAACTCGACCGCCAGGAAGGCCAACCCGGAGCCGAGATTCCATTGACCATAGATCTCGGGCTTCAGCGTATGGTCTCAAATCGGCTGGATGGGCAAAGCGCCGCATCTGTCGTTATTGATGTTAAAACGGGTGATGTTCTGGCGATGGCGTCAACGCCTGGATATGATCCAAATGCCTTTAATCGGGGTTTAAAATCGGCGGAATGGAACGATCTTGTATCAAACCCCATGGCACCCCTGACAAACAAAACTGTAGCAGGTCGCTATTCACCCGGATCAACGTTTAAAATGGTGGTGCTGCTTGCCGCGTTGGAAAAGGGAATTATAAGTCCGACAGCAAATATATTCTGCAGCGGTGTCACCAAACTCGGCAATGCGAAGTTTCATTGTTGGAAAAAACATGGCCATGGCAATGTAAATGCGACGTCTGCCATAACCCAATCTTGTGATGTTTACTTTTATGAAGTTGCCCGGCGGACCGGAATTGACCGTATTGCAATAATGGCTAAACGGCTCGGAATGGGTGCAAAACTTGGAATTGATCTGCCTGGTGAACGGGCTGGTCTGGTGCCGAATAAAAGATGGAAACGTGGTGCATTGGACGCGCCCTGGCATCAGGGAGAGACGTTGATCGCGGGCATTGGACAAGGTTATTTGCTGGTCACGCCATTACAACTTGCGGTGATGACTGCACGGTTGTGCAACGGAGGATTTGCCGTTACGCCGCGATTGACTAAGTCCGTGGTCGGTGATGATCCAATAGAAGACGAAGCAAAGAAGCAGCCGTTTGAGAGCCTGAACCTGCCACAAGCCCATCTGGATTTGGTTCTGAGCGCGATGTCAGATGTTATGAATTCGCCATATGGGACGGCGCGAAAATCACGCATTAAAGATAGTGATATGGCCATGGGCGGGAAAACTGGAACTGTTCAAGTCCGCCGCATTTCAAAAGCCGAACGCGAGTCCGGCGTTGTCAAAAATAAGGATCTGCCCTGGAAATTTCGTGATCACGCGATATTTGTCGGGTTTGCTCCGGTGCATGACCCACGTTATGCGGTTGCCGTCGTTGTGGAACATGGCGGCGGCGGGTCTTCTGTCGCTGCACCAATTGCGAGCGACATATTGCTGGAAGCCCAACTCCGTAAATCCGCCCGTGCTGGCACGGTCCTGTCCAAATCCCAACCAGAGATGCAACCAAAAACAAAGGTGGCTGAGGGATGAACGAAAATACGCTCAATGAACCTGATTTGAGTTTAGGAAAAAAACTCCTGAACATTCACTGGATTTTCATTTTGTTGTTGTGTGCGACGGCCAGTATCGGTGTCGCCATGTTATATTCAGCGGCCAATGGCAACATGGATCCATGGGCATCACGCCATGCATCTCGATTTGGTGTCGGTCTTGTGGTGATGATCATTATTTCCCTGGTCGACGTCCGGATTTGGATGCGGTATGCCTACGTGTTTTATCTGGTCACTCTGGTGCTGTTGGTTCTGGTTGAAATATCCGGCACAGTGGGAATGGGCGCGCAACGTTGGATCAGTTTCGGTTATTTTAATGTCCAACCGTCAGAGTTGATGAAGATTTCGCTCGTACTGGCGCTAGCGCGCTACTTCCACGGCGGCAGTATTGAAGATATTGGACGCCCAATTTTTCTGATAATTCCGTTGCTGATGATCGGATTACCAGCAGCACTCGTGCTGCGGCAGCCAGATCTTGGTACGACGTTAATGCTTATTATGGCCAGTAGCGCAATTTTTTTTGTTGCCGGGGTCCGAATTTGGAAATTTGCCATCGTCTTTTTGGGCGGGCTGGCGGCGATGCCTGTCGCCTGGCAATTTTTGCATGGTTATCAGAAAAATCGAGTTTTGACTTTTATCAATCCGGAAAGTGATCCTCTTGGCGCGGGATACCATATCATTCAGTCAAAAATTGCCCTCGGGTCGGGCGGGTTGTTGGGCAAGGGGTTTATGCAAGGTACGCAGGGACATTTAAGGTTTTTGCCGGAGATGCAAACTGACTTTATTTTTACCATGCTGGCGGAAGAATTTGGCATGATGGGCGGCGTGGGTTTGCTTGGATTGTATAGCTTAATTTTGATTTATGGCGTGGCGCTGTCACTGCGTTGCCGAAATCAATTCGGGTGCCTGGTCGGCATTGGAATTACGGCGACATTTTTCCTTTATGTCTTTATTAACATCGCCATGGTGATGGGGGTTATCCCCGTTGTTGGCGTGCCTTTGCCCCTTATCTCCTATGGCGGAACGGCGATGATGACGCTGCTCATCGGTTTTGGCCTGCTGATGAGCATCTGGGTTCATAGAGATATACATATCGGGCGGCGCGGCGGCGACGAAGTGTGATCTGAGTATCGACAAACTCAGTAGGCTCTGTAAGATACTTTTTTCATTCCCGTGGAATACGGGCCGTTAGCTCAGTTGGTAGAGCGCCTGACTCTTAATCAGGATGCCGCAGGTTCAAATCCTGCACGGCCCACCAAACGGGTTTTCTGTTATTATTTTGGCCCGGTCATTCCGTCATGCGGAGCGAAACCCGGAACGTTGCACCCGAATAGTTGCTGTCCAGGATTTCTACCTCTCCGCCAAGATTGCGCATAATATGCCGGCTGATGGGCAGGCCAAGGCCAGCACCAGTATAATCGGTTTGGTATCGACCGCGCGTAAATTTTGCAAAAATACTTTCTCTGTCTTCGTGCGGAACACCAGGACCATTGTCTTCAAAAACAATCATGAAACGCTCGCCTTGCACCGACGAAGAAATACGAACCCATGGGTCGGTATCGTTCTTATATTTGATCGCATTTGATAGTAAATTTATGAATACCTGTGATAGGCGATCAGGGTCGGTATTGATGAACGTTTGGTTTGTTTTTTCGCCCCGGATAAGTCTCATATTGGCTTTTGTAGCGACTGCAGATTGAGTTTCAATCGCGTGGTCCAAGATGGTTTCCACATCCATACGAGACATTTGCCATTCGACTTTTCCTTTTTCCAGGAAGTTAAGGTCCAGGATTTCATCCAATAATCGGGTGAGCCGAAGACTCTCCTTGTTTATAATTTGAATGAACCGCGAGGCTTGTTCTTTTGGAAGTTTTTCATCCTTCATCATAATGTCTGAAAATGAACGAATTGCGGTCATTGGCGTACGTAATTCATGGCTGACCTGATTAAGAAAATCATCTTTCTGGGCATCAAGTTCTTTTAGAAGGGCATTCGCCTCGCGAAGTTGACTGGCCGTAACCTCTAGCTGGACGGATTTTTGTTCAGCTTGTTGGCTGTATTCCATTATTTGCGCTGTTTCGTCAGCGATTTTCATTAATTCGCCAAGGCTGATGGTCTCCCCGCTGGCAATTTGAGAGACCATGGCATGAGCCGACGCTGCTCCAACCGAGCCTGAGAGTTCCCGCTCCAATCTTGCGATAAAAGCATCCGTTGCCGCAGGTAGTCCTGATCGCTGGCCTTGGCTTTGAGCTATTTCGTTGAACAATCTGGTGGCCTGGTCGGCGCCCAGTATGCTTTGCGCAAGAACAAAAAGATCCTCTGCCGTGGCGGAGCGATGAATAAAACGATGTTGGTCTACGGGTGATGTACGAAATACGTTGACGAATAAAGTCCCCTGCAGTCGTTCCATCGGGCCCGGTTCCGTAATCAAAGAGACGCCGACGAGCAAAAACACATTTGCTGCCATACTCCAGAACATAGCGTGTATTAACGGATCGAGATTGGACAGACCAAACAATGCGGCTGGGCGGAGCATCTCAATGCCCCACGGTCCATGGGCAATCATTTCTGCGGTCATCAGAAAACCGCCTTCAAAACTGGGTAGAAACAGAGTATAGGCCCAAACCGTAAATCCTGCGAGCAGGCCGGAGATGGCTCCGGCGCGGGTTGCTGTGCGCCAGAATATCCCGGCGATAATGCTGGGTAGAAGCTGGGCGACGCCGGCAAATGCAATTAACCCAATGGAGGCCAGGGCATTCGAAGACCCGCTGAGGCGGAAATACAAATACCCAAGAAATAAAATTATCAGAATGCTAAGGCGCCGACTGTTGAGCAACAGTTCTTTTAATTCACCGCTGGTGCGTTGTTGTGAGCCTGAGAACTGCAGAACAATAGGCAAAACAATATGGTTCGAGACCATAGTTGACAGTGCAATACAGGCGACAATTACCATAGAGGTTGCTGATGAAAACCCGCCCAAAATTGCGAGCAGAGCAAGCCCGTCCTGGTTGGCCGACAATGGCAGCGTTAGAACAAACATGTCGGGGTTCGAGCCCGCCGGCAATTGGGACAAACCAACAGCGGCAATAGGCAAAATAAACAGGCTAATCAGCATTAAATAGAGTGGGAACAGCCACGACGCGGTGGCTAAATGTCGTTCGTCGATATTTTCAACAACACTGACCTGAAATTGTCGCGGCAGACAGATAATTGCCGTCGCTGATAAGAACATCAGGGTAACCCAGCGAAGGCTGAAGATATTCTCTTCCTGAAGCAAACCTGGTGGTGCGTTAGCAAACAGTTCAGTCGGTCCGCCGCCAATTCCAAAGACAACGAACAGTCCAACTGCGATGAGAGCGAATAATTTGACCAGAGATTCAATTGCAATGGCGGCGACAACACCGTGATGATGTTCGCTGGCGTCAATACTTCGGGTGCCAAATAATATGGTAAATGCGGCCAATCCTGCGGCGATCCAGAATGCGATTACCACGCCAGATCCGCTGCCTGGCGCACTGCCGCCGGCGGCTGCACCCACCACTTGAAAACTTGTCGTCAGCGCTTTTAATTGCAGTGCGATATAGGGTGTTGTGCCAATTACAGCGAGTATCGTGACAATGACGGCCAGGGCGGAGCTTTTCCCAAATCGTGACGAGATGAGATCGGCAATCGACGTGATACGGTGAACCCGTCCAATTCGGACCAACTTTCTGAGCAGCCACCACCAGCCAATGAAGACGATCGTCGGTCCCAGATAGATTGTGACAAACTCCAGTCCGTTTCGAGCGGCAGAACCGACCGCGCCATAAAAGGTCCAGGATGTACAATAAACCGAAAGCGACAGCGTATAGACAATGGGCGACCCCAACCATCGCGAGCCGCCCCTGCTGGCCCGGCGATCAACAACGAACGCAACCCAGAACAAAAAACTTACATAGGCAAGGCAGGCGAAAAGAAGAAAATTGGGGGTTAACATGAGGTTACAGATTATCCCCGTTACCGTTACCGTTGCCATTACCGTCAGCGTCAGGTTCGTTCTCTTGGCCGGGGTCATTCTGCATTAGTTTGATGGACAGGAAACGGGTGGTCAGAATTAGCGTTATCCAAACCAAGAATATGTAGAGGACAATTAACGGTACGCCGAAAAATGAAATTTTGATTGAAAAGATACTAATGAATGGGGGAATCAAGAGACACAAGCCGAGAACGGGGACGATTAACGCTGCTTCCTGCCATTTCCGGCGGTGCGCATTACTGTCGGGTTTTTCTTTAATCTCTGTCATTCCGCCGCAAGCTGGCGGACTGCGTCAACCACATCCTGATTATCAAAGGGTTTGGTAATGAACAGGTTAGCACCAATATCCATTGCCAGTTGGCGGTCTTGTGATTGCCCTTTGGCAGTCAGCATAATGACCGGTAAGGTATCCAAAATTGTATTGGTCCGGATCTGTTTAAGGACTTCCAGCCCGTTCATGCTGGGCAGCATGATGTCGAGTATCATGACATTGGGTCTGTTTCTTGTGACGTGTTCCAGCGCCGCCTTGCCGTCCATCTCCACCGCGACGTCATAATTTTCGCGTGTTAAAATGAATGAAAGGGCTTCGATAATGCTGGACTCGTCTTCAGCGATAAGCACGCGAGTGCGCACGTTTTAATCTCCTCAAAAACGAATGTTCTGGGGCCCATATTTATCTATAGGCATTTTTTAATTTGATCTAATCTAGCTTGGGATATTTGTTCAAGCAAAAGGTTTATCAGCGCATATCGGTATGCCGCAAAAACTGAATTGCGATCAGGCCCCCAAAATTGGGTCGTCTGCACGGTGACGGCAGTCACTTCGGGTGCAAATACGGCAGTTTGGCCCGACAGGCTCCGCCGAACGGCTATGCGTAAGTTCGGGGCTTTGATCATAGATGGTTTTGTCGCCATGAATGACATCACAGGCCAACATTACGGACATGTAGTTGCGGGGTTGATCAAAACCAAATCCACCTTTGGGAATGGCCTTGGCGATAAATAAAAACTGATCGCCGTTGGGAAATTCGACAAATTGCCGGGTTAACCGCTCGGGACGGAGGAACGCGCGGTATAATATCCAAAGTGGGCAAGCTGCACCGTATCTTGGCAGAGATAAGCGCGGTAGTTCCAGGCGTTTGGAGATATGTCCGGCAGGCCCGGCACGCACGAAGGCGAACGGAATACCTTCATTGCCCGGGCGCCGCATGGAAGATAATCGATGGCAGGTTTGTTCAAAGCTTGAATAATAGCGTCGCTGAAGCCTTTCAATATCATATTTTAGGGTTTGCGCATCGATTAAAAATTGTTCGTAGGGCATGAGAATTGCTGCCGCACTGTATGCCGAGAGGACCAAACGCAACCGGCGCCGCGCAGTGTCGGTGATCGATCCCGCAAATGAATCGAGTGTGTGCTCAATTTCATCTCCAAGCATAAGAGTTGCAACCCTGTTTGCTAATTTAAAGCGCCGGCTCTCAGTTCTGTCTTCTGGATTGATTTGGGAGTCTTTTTGACCATGTTTATGGAGAAACGCGACAAGTTCCTGATCGGAAGGGATCGTCTCCTTAGTTAGTTTCAGTCGCTGGGTTTCAGCGGCTTGTTCGAGGTTTGAAAAGTAATTGTTGTGCTCGCGTAAGAATCCATCAACTTCTTCAACGGGGCCGACTGTTTGGGCCTCTGAATGAGATTGGTCAAAAAATGCGGCCAGAGATTCCCCAACCTCGGATAACCGGGTGCTTTCCTGTGACAGGATACTGTGGAATCGGTTAAGTTGATCTGTTTCAATATTGTCTACACTTGCCAGAATATCAGATGTTGAGCGTAAGGCCGCTATATTGGTAAGCATCTTATGCACGGCATCGCCGAGAAATGGATCATGATTGAGCCGGTCAGACAAGGCCGTCACAGCAGTTGTCTTTTCCTGCAGGGCACGATAGGCCACGATTAGCGCCCGCGCCCATTGCGGATAACGTCCCATTAATTCTATTGCGCCGCGAGGGGTCAGGTCTAATGCAGCCATCAACGGGTCGGCCGTTAATTCCTCAAGTTCATTAACGAGGTGTCTCTCATTAGATCCATCAATATCTTTGAGTTGCATCCCGAGTTCGGCGACAACTGCATTCAGAAGTCTTCCCGCAATGCCACGTTTATTGCGCTCTATCAAATTTAAATAGGACGGCGAAATGTCGAGACGCCGCGCCAATTCAACTTGGGTGATGCCAAGTGTTTTGCGTCTCTCGCGTAGGCGCATCCCAATAAGGGCATTAGACATGATCAGAACATCCTAATGAATCAATGACATACCGCACTGCAATGTAAAATATTTACAACTTCGCATATGCAATATAACATATATTGACAAAAAAATCGTTGTTTGTCAATGGTTTATTGACTTTTTTACAAAATTTGTTCATTTTTTGTTGGAGTATTAAATAAGCATTATTGAAGTCCGCAGCCGCATTTGGCGTAATTGTCAGGTTGTAGCCGCGGGGAAATCTAATCAGGAGGGTTCTACAATATGTCAGATTTTACTAAATTCGATCGTCGTAAGTTTTTGATCGGAGCGTCAGCCATCGGTGCCGGATTGGCCGCCCCGACGTTCTTCCAGCGCAATGCATTTGGTGCGGAATTTGTTAATAATCCGGGCAGCAGCAAATCCGTTACGTTCGGTTTCAATGTTCCTCAAACCGGTGCTTATGCCGATGAGGGTGCTGACGAACTACGTGCCTATAAACTTGCCGTTAAGCACATCAATGGTGAAGGTGATGGCGGCATGCTCAACACCATGAAACCTCTGAACCTTAAAGGTGATGGCGTTCTTGGTAAGAAAGTTGAGTTTGTAACAGGCGATACCCAAACCAAGTCCGATGCTGCGCGCGCGTCTGCAAAACGGATGATTGAGAAAGATAAAGTTCTCATGGTTTCTGGTGGTTCGTCCTCTGGTGTTGCTATCGCTGTTCAGTCGATGATGCAGGAAGCTGGCGTTATCTTTATGGCCGGTCTCACGCACTCCAACGACACCACAGGTAAAGACAAACGTCGTTATGGTTTCCGTCACTTCTTTAACGCCTACATGTCTGGCCGCGCCCTTGGTCCTGTTCTTGAAAAAGAATTCGGCAAAGAGCGTAAGGCTTATCACCTGACGGCCGATTACACCTGGGGCTGGACTCAGGAAGAGTCCATGAAACAAACCACAGAAGCTCTTGGCTGGCAGACCACTGCTACTGTTAAGACTCCTGTTGGTGCAGGTGACTTCTCTCAGTACATCACACCGGTTCTTAATTCCGGCGCCGATGTTCTGATCCTGAACCACTATGGTAAGGATATGATCAACTCCCTGACACAGGCTGTTCAGTTCGGTCTGCGTGACAAACAGGTAAATGGTAAGAACTTCGAAATCGTTGTTCCGCTGTTCTCCCGTTTGATGGCTCAGGGTGCTGGTGACAACATCAAGGGTATTCTGGGTTCCACCAACTGGAACTGGGCAATGACAGATGCCGGTAGCCGCGCATTTGTTAAATCCTTCGGTGCTGAATACGGTAACCCACCGTCGATGGCTGCTCACACCTGCTACGTTCAGGCTCTGCTCTATGCTGATGCCTGCACACGGGCCGGTACGTTCTATCCGCCTGAAGTCATCAAAGCGCTTGAAGGTTTCAAGTTTGATGGAATGGGCAATGGTGCAACTGAATATCGCGCTGAAGATCATCAGTGCTTCAAAGATGTTCTGGTTGTGCGCGGAAATGAAAACCCATCATCGCAGTTCGATTTGCTTAAAATTGAGCAGGTTGTTCCGCGGTCGCAGGTCGAGTATGACGCCAAAATCTTTGGTGGTGAACTCGGACCATACGAGGTTTAATATCTCCCGACGTCGGGAATGTCGGCTGACCTTCGGGTCAGCCGGTATTTCCCCTCAATGTTTACGATAGTTTGTATATTTAAATTCAACGATCAACGCGCCGTATGCGATCGCGATGATCTGATTATAATTGGTTGGTATATCCATGGACGCCTTTGCGCTGCAATTACTTAATGGTCTGGATAAAGGTGGGGCCTATGCCCTGATCGCCTTGGGCCTAACACTGATTTTTGGAACGCTGGGTGTGGTAAATTTTGCCCACGGCGCTCTGTTCATGCTGGGGGCTTTCTGTTCGGTCAGCGTGCATAAATTGCTGACCTTCTCGAAAAAAATTAAAGACGAAACAGTCACCTTTTTTGAAGCCTTTAAGGAAGTTCCATATTTGGAAATATGGTTTGGAGACGCCGGCAGGGTTATTATCGATTATTCCGTTCCCATTGCCATCGTAGCCGCCATTCCGATCATGCTGATAATCGGCCTGATAATGGAACGAGGGTTGATTCGCCATTTTTATAAACGTGCTCATGCAGATCAAATTCTAGTGACGTTTGGTTTGGCTATTGTTATTCAGGAAGTTATCAAAGCTAATTTTGGCGCTAATCCTATTCCGATTTCCGCACCTGATATCGTTTCCGGCAGCGCAAATATCGGCAGTGTATTAGGGCTTGGGGACGCAGTTGTATACCCCTGGTGGCGTTTGGTTTATTTCTCTTTTTCCGCAATGATCATCGGCGCGGTCTTTGCCTTCCTTCGGTATACGACGTTTGGCATGGTTGTTCGTGCGGGCATGCAGGACCGAGAAACGGTTGGATTACTTGGCATTGATATTGACCGGCGGTTCACAATCGTGTTCGGGATTGCGGCGGTTGTCGCGGGTTTGGCGGGTGTCATGTACACACCAATTCTGCCGCCAGATTATCATATGGGTATGGATTTTCT
>WASW01089270.1_pt1 | contig 36238 bp, 42 predicted proteins | sample 5698521 | NCBI WGS metagenome assembly WASW01 (sample SAMN11175560, study PRJNA528189) | sponge metagenome | isolation source: marine sponge | host: Leucetta | place: Antarctica: Western Antarctic Peninsula, King George Island | collected 2013-01
CGGCAGGATCAACCGGATTCTGAAATATTATTTTGTATTTTGATTACTGAAGTACACATCATGTACTTTAATTTGGAATTGACGGATGCACATAATCTTCACATTTCAGATATTGATCTTGCAATCAAATCCTCATTCTTGTATGCGTAACTGGAGGCCCATGAATCATAAAGTGGCATCTTGCCATACTTCATCACGAGCGCCGCCTATTGCGTTACGTATGCAGAAGCCAACAAAGTCAGAATACATATAAACCAACCGTGAAATTATGCCTGATCGGTCACAAAAATTGAAAAAATTACACATTTTATTTTTTAGATCACCCCAAAGACCCAAGCAAATGACAAAAAACAGACAGATCAGCGATATTTGATAGTTAAAATGATACATCTCATTTTGAAAATTGCTTTTGAATTACATTACAGAGTATAAGAAAAAAACAAAAAATTCTGCAAAAATATTTGCAAAGTCTCTGAAACTTCACGTAAATGGGGTTTCTCATAACATAAGATATTATGAGCCATATCCATTTGTTGTAAAATCATCAGGAGGAAAGAATCTCATAGATGTGGATAACAACAAGTATACTGATTATTGGATGGGACATTGGAGTTTGATATTAGGACATGCTCCAAGTAAAGTTAAAGAATCTTTGAAAAAACAAATTGAAAAAAGCTGGATGTATGGAACTGTAAATGAGCAGACAGTGTTATTGTCAGAATTAATTTCTAAAGCAGTTCCAGTAGCTGAAAAAATTCGTTACGTAACATCAGGAACTGAAGCTACAATGTATGCAGTTAGATTAGCTCGCTCTGTAACAAGTAGAAAAATAATTGCCAAAATTGATGGAGGATGGCATGGGTATACTTCAGATTTATTAAAATCAGTTAATTGGCCTTTTACAGAATCAGAAAGTAGTGGAGTAATAAATGAAGAAAAAATTATTTCTATTCCATACAACGATTTAGAAGGTTCACTTCAAATTCTCAAAAAACATGCAAAAGATTTAGCTGGTGTAATTATTGAACCAGTGTTAGGCGGTGCCGGATGTATTCCAGCTACTCAAGATTACCTTAGAGGGATTCAAGAGTTTGTTCACAAAAATAAATCATTGTTCATACTAGATGAAATTGTTACAGGGTTTAGATTTAGATATGGATGTCTATACCCTACCATGAAGTTAGATCCTGACATTGTCACATTGGGGAAAATTGTCGGTGGAGGAATGGCAATTGGTGTAATGTGTGGTAAAAAAGAGATAATGGAGCATTCCAATACTGTCGGTAAGAAAAAATCTGAAAGATCATATGTTGGAGGAGGTACATTTTCTGCAAATCCAGCCTCAATGACTACAGGATATGCAACACTATCTGTTTTGAAAAATGGAAAATCAATTTATTCTAAAATAAATAATCTAGGGGAATATGCCAGAAAAGAATTGAGTAAATCCTTTGATGGCAAAGTAATAGTTACTGGGAAAGGCTCTCTATTCATGACTCATTTTGTCAAAGGTGGGATTACAGAAGTTACAAATGCAGCTCAAGCATCAATGTGTGATGTTAAAGCGTTACAGGACTATCATTTCAAACTAATTGCACATGATGGAATATTCTTTTTGCCAGGAAAACTAGGCGCGATATCAAATGCTCATGAAAAGTCAGATATCAAAAAGATGATTCAGTAATTATTTTTAAATTTTCGATAAAGATTTACTCCATGAAATTAATTTATTAAAAACTTCAAGATAGTTACCAGATTTAATTGTGATATGGACATGTGCCATTAATTCTCCAAATTGAACTTCCAAAATCATAGTGCATTCCTCTTTGAAAAAAGGTACAGAAACACCAATTTTTTTTAATGAATTAAATTCAAAATTTTCAATTTTTAAATAATTGTCTCTAACAATAATTTGTTTTTTTTGCGGGTTTTTGTTAATGTGTTCATCTAGCTGTTTTTTCATAGAATCATCCCAAACTGGAGATTCCTGAGGCCATCTATGCACATGCACCTTCTCAGCAAAATATTTTATTTCAAAATCAGACAATAATACAAATCAATTCTAATTGAAATTAAGCCTATCTTAGCATCTCAAATTTTTATAAAATTGATTGTTTTACCGTTAATTAAAAAAAGAAGCATATGCTACAGATGACTCGACTGACACAGATGTAAAATCACAAGAAGATATGGTAAAAGAGTAAATAAAGAAATTCAAATCCCCAGGCTAAGCCAAACTTTCATTAGCAATATCACTTTTGAGGAATTATGGGACTATTTGGATCAAAAGATAACGTTGAAGATTTACTGTATAATGCAATGTCCCTAATGGAAAAAAACCAACCAAAAGGAGCCATCCCACTGTTTAACAAAATACTAAAACAAGATGCTAAAAATACATCAGCATTATTTAACAAAGGCCTATCATTAAACCAGATAAAAAAATACAGTGATGCAATAACATGTTTTGATATGGTATTAGAGATCAATCCAAAGGATAGTCAAGCTTGGAACAATAGAGGAATTGCAATGGCAGAAAATGGCAACATCCAAGCAGCTGCAGAATGTTATGACAAAGCAATAGAGGCAGACCCAAAAAATGCAGCATCATACTTTAACAAAGGCGTACTGTTAGACAAATTACAAGAAAGGGAAGAAGCATTACAAGTTCTAGATAAAGCCATATCAATAGAGCCAAGAAAACCAAATGCATTATTTTACAAGGGAATAATTTTAGGTAAAATGAAAAAACATGAAGAGTCATTGAATTGTTTTAATACAGTTCATAAGAATAATCCTAGTCACATGGATGCATTTTTTCATAAAGGAATTGAATTAGCAGAGTTGAACAAACATGAAAAAGCAATTGAAATTTTTGATAAAATCTTGTCAAAATACAAAGATAATGTAAATATCATTTATGCCAAATCTCGAAGTAAAGCAGCATTAGGAGAATACCCACAAGCACTAGAATTGTTAAAGCAATCAATGTCTAAAAATCCAAAAATCATTAGAGGTTGGGCAAAAGAAGAACCAATTTTTGAAAAATTACACTCAAATGATCAATTCAGAAAATTAGTAAAATTATAAAATCTTTTTCTTTACCGCATCTAGTCTAATTATTCCAACTTTTTTCTTTGGTCCAATTAATCTAGCCTCAAATATAGGGACATATACTTCAGTAATTTCACTCAATGTAAATTCTTCATTAAGATTTCTAACATCAGCCTCCAAGGGTTTTTTTAACTTTGATTGAAGTTTCTCAATTGCAACATCATATGTCATTTCAGATTTTTTAACATTTGTTGAATCTTGTTCCAATAATTTTTTAGGGTAATTTTCTACAGTTTTTGAATTGGTTTTAAAAGGAAATTTAATTTCTCGTCCATGATGATCAAATGCCAATTCATTTTCTTCTTCAACAAAAACATGTTCTTCTAATTTTAAATCAATTTTATTTTTACCACGTTTGCCAACAAATGCTTTAGTAATTCCAGATTTTGAGCGTATTGGGAAAAGACCATCACCTAGAGAAATTTCATGTACATTAGAATCTACAGAAATAGAATGAGTTGCTTTTCTAAAATAATCTGCAACATATTTTCCTGAAACCATTAAAATGCATTCATAGTACAATTTCAAAGAATGAACATGTACATCTTCTTGTTTAGGTCTTGAAAGTAATGTTTTGAAAGGACTAGTCTTTTTTTGATTTACCATAGCCATTGCTTCAGTTTCATCAATATTTTTTCTTAAAACTACAGTCTTCACATCACGAGTTGATTTTACCAAAACTACAAAAAGTATGCAATTCTATCTATTAAATCAATTCAGATAAGAAAGAAATAATACATTTAGAATCATCTCTAATGTATGGCAGATAAAAAAGGTGGATATATTGACAAATTTCTCAAAAAAGCAGACAAGGCGATTCAAGAAGGCGTTAGAAAAGCAGATGAGGCATTAGAAGAAGCAGTAGAATTTGGAACAATGACTGCAAAACAAGCCGCCAAGACAAGCAAAGAGTTGCGCAGTCAGGCTAAAAACGAAAGAGATGTATTACAAAAAAGAGGAATCGCAAAAATTAATGAAGGCTTGACAAATGTAAAAAATATTACATCAAACACAAATGATGACTTGGAAATATTAAAAAAATTAGGTAAGTTAAGAAAAGCAGATGTAATTACGGAAAAAGAATTTCAAGCAAAAAAGAAAAAAATTTTAGATAGGATATAAAATGAAAAAATCAAATATTTCAGGTACTGGGGATAAACGAAATGTAAATCCAGATTGGTTTACAAATAAAACATGGATGAAAGTCCTTTCAGAGAAAATTAAAGCAAAAGATCAAGACATCTATCACGTTCATTTTGAAAATGGTTCAAGAACTAAACTTCATCAACATAACGGAAACCAGGTGTTAATCGGAGTAAAGGGAAAGGGAAGTCTCGAGATTTTTAAAAAATATGGCACTAGTAAAACTAGCTTTAAAATTAAAAAAATAGAGAGAATTAGTCTCAACGAAGGGGACATTGTTCACATTCCAGCAAAAACACTTCACACACATGGTTCAATTGACAAGAAAAAAGAATTTTCACATATTGCCATTAACATCATTCCAAAGAAAAATTCAATATACAAAACAGAATGGTATGAATCTGATTTTAAAACTCTAGTTTCAAAAACAATATAATTAAAATGTCATTACGCAAAAATTCTGAAATAGATTCAATCAAAGGAAATGAAGGAACCAAAATAAAACATTATTTCCACCCTCACAATACACTAAATGGAATCAACTACAGTTTGGCCCAATTTAGTCTAGAATCTGGGAAAAAATCTAAACTACACAAAATGAGTTCATCTGAGATATACTATATTTTAGAAGGTGCAGGGATTTTACACATCAATGATGAATCATATCAATTAGAAAAAGATGATTCAGCATATGTTCCACATAATGCCAAACAGTTTATTGAAAATTCTGGAACAGGAGATTTGAGATTTTTATGTATTGTTGAACCTGCATGGAAACCAGAAGATGAAACGCTCTTAGAGTAAATTAAAAACAGCATCAATATACAATTATTTTTAACATATGATAATTATCCATTAATAGTGAATACATATCAAGCACTCAGAGTACTGAATGTAGATTCCAGTTCATCACAAGATGAGATCAAAGCAGCATATAGAAAAATGGCACTTGAATTACATCCAGATAAAAATAAGGATAAAAATAAAGACGCAGAATTTATGAAAATTACTGAAGCTTACAATTATCTAAAGAAGAATCACAATGAACACACTTCGCCATACCAAGATGTAACTAAAAATAAACAAAAAAGTGATTTTAAGCGAAAACCACAATGGGGAGCACCAGATGATGGAAGGATTCCAGAACAAGATTGGGGCAAATACACTCGTGAATTTGAAGATGGAGACCCAGAATTTTGGAAAGAATATGAAAGGAAATTTTGGGAAGATTACAATGCACGTATACGATCTGATGGCAGAAATGGAGAGTATGAAAAAGCACAAGAGCCAAAAAAACAGCCAGATCTTTTTGTTAGTGTAGATGAAAGTTTGTGTATTGGCTGTTGTAGCTGTGAAACTATTGCACCAGATGTATTTTCAATTAACAAAGAAACCAGATCAAATCCCAAATCATCAGTGATAAATCAAAAAGGTGCAGGGGTTAACAAAATAATGAATGCTGCAGAAACATGCCCAACCAAAGCAATTAGTGTGGAGAACAGAGATACTAAAGAAAGGTTGTATCCATATTAGATTTTTAATTTATTGAATAGTTCATCCATTTCAGATTCAGATAAATTTATTGTAGAACTAAACATGCTGTGAATTGGACCTGCAGAATCACCCTTACGTCTAGGAACTAGATGTACATGAACATGAGGGATTTCCTGGCCTGCATCTTCTCCATTGTGCATTGCAATAAGAGTAGAACCAGTAATTTTATCAACATTTGAAACCATTTCATGAACTAGTGAAAATAGATCAGTGTTTTCTTCAATACTAATATCTTGGATTTTTTGATGATGTTTTTTTGGAATAATCAATACATGTCCTGTTGCAAGAGGAAATGCATCTAAGAAAGAAACAGAATGAGTAGTTTCTTTAAGAAATTTTGTGTTTATTTCACCAGAAATAATTTTACAAAAAATACAATCCATGATATTTTACAAATGTTTTAAAATATTAAATCATCCATTAGGGTCCAACTATAGTTGCCCATGCAAGACCATCTCCAAATTTGATAGTGGTGACATCTCCAGATTTTAATATGCAATTCTCAATGATTTTTGGAATCATATCAGCAGTCTCCACATAACAAATACCATCATCATTTGTCAATATAGTGACTTCTTCAAATATATCTTCACGAATTAAATTCCAAAACGGAAAAACCATAATAGATAGCACAATTCCTGCAATGGCAAAAGCGCCAACAAATACGAGGCTAGTTTTTTGACTGGAATTTAATTCCATTTACCAAGTTCCGCCATCCCCACCACTAGGATCTAATTTCTTAGCAGGGACGTTTCCATGAGCTTTTTTCATGTGTTTTTTTAATCGTTCAGGATCATGTAAATCGGTTCCACAAACATCACATTTGGTTTTATTCTCATCATCTTTTTTACGATTAAACAAGCCCATTGTATGATAAAGTTTTGAAATACATTAAAAATGATACTAAACGTCATTTATAATCATCAAGATTTTTCTGACAGGTTCAACCCCACAGGGATTCACCTATAGCAAATAGGAGATAAAATGAGACGCAGTTACGCATAACGTAGGTTAATCAAAATAAAAAAAAGAATTAGATTAGCGTTGCCAATCCAGCTTCAATCAATGCAGTTGCAATGTTAACTGGAGCACAGAATGTATTTCCAAATCTAGAATCCATTATGGCTTTAGAATTTTCATCACAATGAATTTCTTCTGTGAGTTCTGTATCATGGGAGTCATGTTCATTCTCACGGATTTTTTCTTCATGGGCTTCATCTTCATGAGATTCTATGGAGCCTTCATGAATTTCTGATATTTCTCCAAAAGAGTCAGATTCAGTAGTTAAAACATCACTGTTTTTCGGACCAAATGGATTAGATTTTATTTCTAATCCATCATGGAAATTATTTAGCCAATAACTTTTGTTTTGATCCCACATTTTGACCATGATGTGACTTGCATCAAATGCCATGGTTGGAGTGAATTGGAATTTTAGAACAGTAATGTCTTCTTCAATTTGTACATGAACATCAACATCTGTAACTAATTGATCATTGTTTTCAACTTTAACTGATTGACTCCCATCAAATTCTTGTATCCAACTAATTTCAACATTAGAGAGATGTCTCCAAACATAGGAATCAAATATGTATTCATTTCCTAAAACAATACCAACATGCTGTAGTGCTTGAGGTCCACTGTTTTCATATACTCTAAGAGTAATTTCAACAGGTTGGTTTTCAAGAATAGTTTGTGTAGAAATAGTTTGTTCGAAATACTCTACATCATATGATTTGTCGTTAATAGTAAATCCATTTTCAACAAATATTGTACCCTTACTGTCTTTTCCAAGTGTTGGAGGAGTACAATCTCCGCTACATCCACCACCACCACCTCCTCCTTCATCACCGTGATTAGCAAATGACATTCCAATATTTGGAATTAACATTATGCTGAACATAATTGGTAATATCATTAAGATATTTTTTCGAGTCATTAAATTTTTAGAAAGAAATTATATGAAAAAGAAATTGGTTTATTCGACGAATATACCAATCAAATTACAATTTTTTTTATAAATATTATTTTTAATTAAATTAGAAAGAATTGAAAATATCTTCAAATCCAGATATCGGTTTATCGAAGATGCCTTCCTGTTCTTCACTGAATCCATAGAAGTTTAAACCATTTTTAGGAATAATTTTGATTCAGTATTTATCGGGATTGTAAAGAGCGTGAAATACATTATAAAGGATACAGGACTTTTGGTAACTTATGACAGTAAAAAACATCACAGTTTTAGGTTCAGGTGTCATGGGGCATGGAATTGCTCAAGTTTCAGCAACTGCAGGATATAATGTAGTATTACGTGATATCAAACAAGAATTTTTAGATAAAGCTATGGGGAAAATAAAATGGAGTTTAGATAAACTAGTTTCAAAAGAAAAAATTAGCAGAGAAGAGGGCGATGCAATTTTTGCAAGAATTACTCCAATTGTGGATTTAGCAGATGCAGTAAAAAATGCAGAATTAGTTATTGAAGTAGTTCCTGAAATATTGGAATTAAAAAAATCTGTATATGCAGAATTAGATAAAGTTGCAGGACCAGAAGTAGTCTTTGCATCAAATACCAGTACATTACCAATTACAGAAATTGCAAATACAACATCACGTCCAGAAAAATTCATAGGAATTCATTTTTTCAACCCTCCACAACTAATGAAATTAGTAGAAATAATTCCAGGCGAAAAAACATCCCAAGAGATCACTGATTTAACTCAAGAATACGTAAAATCAGTGAACAAAATAGCTGTGTTATGTAGAAAAGATGTCCCAGGATTCATAATCAATAGATTATTCATCCCCATGGTTCACGAAGCATGTTTTGTTAAAGACAGAACAGGTGCAACCCTTGAAGAAATTGATTCAGCATTTAAATTCAAACTTGGATTTCCAATGGGAATATTTGAATTAGCAGATTTTACCGGAATGGATGTTATTCACAAAGCAACTGTTGAAATGCATTTACGTGACAAAAAAGTAATCAATCCACATCCACTTGTTGAGAAAATGTTTGATGATAAAAAACTTGGACAAAAATCAGGTGAAGGTTATTACAAATATTCTGATGATAAATATGAGCGTGTTGCACTTTCAGAAGAACTAGCAGAAAAATGTGATCCCATCCAGATTGTTGCAAACATCATAAACAATGCAGCATGGTTAATTACAAATGGTGCAAGTGACATTGAAGAAATTGAAAAAGCTGCAAAATTAGGATTAGGTCTCAAAAAACCATTATTTGAAACAGCAAAAGAGATTGGAATTAAAAAAATTATAGATGAACTAAACAAACTTGCAGATGAACACGGTGAATTTTACAGACCAGATCCACTGTTAATTTCTATGCAGTAATTAATTCTAAAATTTTTGCTACAGCTTCTTGTGCAGTATCAACACCAATTATTTTGATATTTTTTCTATGGTCAATATATCCATCAATGTATGGATCTACAGAACTACCAAGATTTCTGATTGCAACCATTGGTTTTTTGTACATATATGATGCACATGCCTCAGACAAAGTTCCAGAACCTCCACCAACAATTATGACCCCATCTGCACTAAGGGCATTAAGATAATCACGTGTGAGGCCCATCCCAGTAGGAATTACAATATCACAGAATTCATTTGCCAGAGATGGATCATCTTGAGGTATTATTCCAACGGTTAGTCCTTTTGCATCATGTGCTCCATGAGAGACAGCTTCCATAACACCCCCCAAACCACCATTAACTAAAACAGAGCCAGATTTTGCAATTTCAAATCCAATATCATATGCAATTTTTTCATGCTTCGGAGTACACCCATTAGTGTTATTTCCAATTACCAAAATTTGTCGTTTCTTTACCATATTAAATATTAAAAAAATGGTTTCAAATATCTTTCCAAGAGAAAAGGGAACGCCAAAATAACCTTTGGATAGTCGTAAACAGAACATTCTGGATTTTATTTTATTGGTTTTATTTCACATATCATTATGGTGTATCATAACTAATAATTACAATACCAGAACCACCAGCAGCACCAGAAACACTAATTCCAGAATTAGCACCATTACCAGTATTTACAATTCCAGCAGTAGAACCAGTTGCAGCAGTTCCACCAGTAGCATAAACAACATGTAAACCAGATATGTCAGTTGAACAACCATGTGCCCCTTGCCCTGAAGGGATATTTCCATCAGTTAGACAACCTCCACCACCACCAGAATATGCACCTGTTCTATCTGCATCATTACCTTGTCCTACTGTTCCTTGCCCATTAGTTGCAGTAGCATAAACTCCAGAACCCCCCGAGCCACCATCTCCACCATTTCCACCAGATGGATTTCCATAACCACCAAAGCCTCCACCTTCAGATGTTATAGTATCAAATGTTGAATCAGATCCTTTTATTCCATCAGCTCCAACTCCTCCAGCACCACCAGATCCAACTGTAATAGCATATGCTTGTGAAATTACAATGTAATCTGTACCGTTAAGATAACCTCCAGCTCCGCCTCCGCCTGCTACAACTAAATAATTTACATTTCCTGTACCTGTAACTGTGAACGTTCCAGAACTTGTAAAAGTATGAATTGTTTTACCTCCAAAATTAGTTATAGTTCCTCCTGTAGCTACAATTCCAGATGATATGGGTTCAGTAGTTGGATTTCCAAACACACCACTTAGTGTAACCATTACTCCTTGCGGTATGTGGACTGGAGAAGAACCAGTATGATTCAAAAATACACTGTTAATTGCAGGAATGTTAGCTGCAGTTACATTAGTAATATTATCTCTAAAAATACAAGTATCTCTTGGACCATTTCCAATAAAGTCACTAGATGAATCAATGATGTTTGTAGTGTCCCCCAAAATTCCTGCAACAATTGTGAGTAGTGGAGTATTATTAGAGTCACATGGAAGATTTGCAGTAACAGAAACTGATGTTAGGTTTCCTGTCACACTAGTATCTAATAGAGAAATAAATTCATCAAACAAAATAGTTATTGGGGAAATTGAAGTTGTAATGGATACAGTTTCTGCATAAACTCCAGGAAAAACAAACATGCCAAAAAGTAAGACGGTAACTGAAAGTAATGATAACTGAACGTAAGAATTAGATCTATTCAATAAAATATCCTAAAATTACTTTGTTAAATAATAAATACTTAATTTTCTAAAGAATTAAAAAAATTTGTATTAATTATGAAATTATATCCAAAACAAATAAATCATAGCATATGAGAAGATTAAGTTCGGAAAATCATCAAAATGCGTAATCCATAGTAAGATTGTGAATTAATCAGATCACGTAATATCTATAATTATTACGCATAGAAAAAGGTCGTCAAAATTTTGAGAATGCAAAGTATTACGTTACTCTCAAAATTTACGTAATCTATCTAATGATTACATTATGTTTCCAAAAGGTCATTCTACAATAATTTAGGAATAAAAAAGGTCATTTTGGAATGTCGTTTCATAGAGAAAAAGATATTAGGTAAAAATATCGACTATAATTATGGAAAATCGTTCAATGCCAGTATGTTTTACTGATAAACAGTACAAAATGATCGAAGAGTTTGCAAAAAGAAATGGTATGTTAAATGCAAGTCAGGCTCTTGAGAAAATCTTAAACGAATAGATATTTTTTGTTATTTTTATTTTATTTACATTTAAAGACGCACGTATAGCATACTCTATGTAGAATTTTAAGAGAAATTTCTAAACAAAATATTCTATAACTAAGTTTAATTAATTATTAATTTTGTTCATCAATTAAAACTGGAACACATTTGTTGATTTTTTCATCCCAAACAACACTATCAGACGTACAAGATTCCTTATCAAATTCATCAATTACAGTACGTGTAACATCATCTTTGAAGCTGGCATTCATTTGACTATTTACGTATGACATAGTCATTATACTTGTTATAATAATTGCGATAATAATAATTAATTTTAATATTAAATGCATGATAAAAAAAGAAGAAAAGGATAGTATATCTATTGTCTGTTTTGTTTATCCAGATTAGATATACGTTCTTTTACTTTATTCTTATTGTCCGATCTATCATCATGTTTGTTTTTTGCAAACTCATCATCGACTAAGTAGATAGATTTTGAAACAGATATGGTGCTATAATTATCACCAAATACGCTGTCTGGATCTTTAGCAAGTAACAAGATTACTTTATTATCTTTTTCCATCTTGCTTCCTTCTGTAATGCTGGTTATTCCATCTAATTGGCCACCAGACATTACAACTTTAATCATCTTTCCATTTACTTTGCCTTTGATTACTTCATTTACTTTCACAGTAAATTCGGAATAAATTTTAGGATCTGCATCATCGCGAATTACTTTCCAGAAAGGTGTTACTTTTTCGATAGTTCCTTCAATAATCAATTCTGCTCTTTTTACTTCTTCTGCTTCAGTGATATCTACCTCTGCTGTATGAGTAGTCATCATCAACCCAGGATGTGCTGCTGCAAATTGTTTTCCAATTTTATCAGCATCATCTTCAACTAGGCCAAATGCCAATACAGGTAGTATGGCAATAGCTAAAAGAGGCAAAAGTATTTTTTTATTCAATTTAATACATTCCCCCTATAGTTGAGATGTCATGGCTGTTGAGTGTTCTGTCTACTGTATTGATAGAATGAAATTCTTGCATTGGAGAGCTTGAAGTTGTAGTGTGCTCATAGATTCCAGATGCATGTCCAATTTCATGAACTGCAACTGATTCAAAATCATATGAATACCAACCTTGGGATACATTAACATCTCTAAAGTCTATCTCAGTATTGAATTCAATATCGGCATCTGTCATGACCATTGATGGCTCTAACCACTCCATTTCTGTTTCAGCTAGTGTAGTACTGAACCAACCAAACGAATGGGAACCTACATCGATCTTACCAGTTGAATCATTTCTTGTCAAATCAAACCAGTTTGTTGAAACATTATTCCATACATCGATTGAATCATCAAAATCTGCATCAGGTGTAAAACTTGCATGAGAGACGTCATCGAGTGACGAACTAACATCATAAGTTTGATCAGCAGTCCACTCAGGCAACGTTCCAGTATGATCTGCGAATGAAGTGTTTACTCCACTAATAGTTACAATAATTGTAACTATCATTGATGTAAATAGGACTGTTTTTGTTTTGTTTTTCATGTTATTACCATTACCATGTTTGGAAGTCTTAGATAAGGCGAACTGAGTATATCGATAGTATCTGATCTCACACTATCCATATAGATAGTATCTATAGAAATAGTTCAAGTTGAATTATTTTCTTCAAATTCGTCAGACAATGTTTTTTTACAAAATTTGATTCCGTTTGCAGTCATCTCAAATATTTCATGGTTGTTTTCATTATTCTTTTTGACAAAATAAATTGTTTCCAAATATTTTAGGTATTGCACACACGTGTCATAGTTCATGTTTGCCTTTCTTGCCAAGACTGTTTTTTTCTCATTTCTGTTCCCATACACTACAATCATTAGGCGAATCATGACTGCGATGTCTATTCGTTGTATCTTTTTCATATTTTCCTACTTTTTCATAAAATATGAAGATTTTATACATAACGCACTCGCAACGTGTTTTATAGTGGAGAATTTCGAGACATTGAAAAAACAAAAAGAGGAGTAAAGAAAAAAGATTCAGTTGTGATTTCAGGATACCAATTGTTTCACAATTATTTCAGACCCCATTCAAGCCTGGGAGGAAAAACACCGGCAGAACTGGCAGGGATTCGTATAGAAGGGGAGGACAAATTGAAGACATTGATTCAGAATGCTCAGAAGAAAATTGTGCCTAAACAGTACTCTATTACAGATTTTTTTGGCTCAGAAGTCAAGATTCCAGTGAATGTGGATGAGGATGGCGAGATGAGTATGAAACCATGTTGAGATGGGAAAAAGGGTTTTGGAATTTATTTAGAATTAAAGTTAGAACAAGTAAGGATTTTATAATTTCATCTTTCTTCTTTTTTTATAATAAATTACAAATATTGTAACCCCAATTAGTACAATAATTATTAAAAAAACTGTAGAACTATTAACAAAAATATCATTATTTTTTTTGAAATCATCACTCCATCCATCAGGTTCATCTTTATACTGAGAACGGTCTATCTCTTGAATAATATACAAATCATTTTGGCCAAGTGGATGTATAGAAAAATAACCTAAATGATCATTTACAGAACCTCCAACCACACCATTACTTATGCTCAAATATACATCCACAGTGTTTGAGCTTCTTGTAGTACCTTTCCAAACAGAATTAACTACAGAATGTTTGTTTACGGTTATGGATTCACCAAATAGATTAAACAAAAAAGTATCAGAATCAAATGCATCCATGTTAACTTTGGCAAAAGTGTGTCTAATTGCAAATTTATCAATAGTCTGTCCAGAAGGTAATGTTGCATTAGCAGTTTCATCATCATAGATGAATAATTCAAAAATTCCCTCAGGAATAATAAAATCTGGATCAATTCTTACATCATTGGCATCATGTAAAAACTGATTTTGTATTTCATTTCTAGATAAATAATAACTATACACATTACGATTTTCTCTTTCATCAGTTACCCATTCTTTTAAAGTCCCTTTTTCTAACACTTGATTCATTTCAATTTTTTTTATTTCCATCCAATCTACACCTTTGTAATCATAATATCCATACCATGCATTATAAAATTCAGAGTGACTTAGTGGATTTGTATCAATACATGGAGCGTGTGGCCAATCTTCATTCTCCATACACAATGCAAAACTTTCTGGCATTCCAACGATTCCAATCAAAGAAAGTACAATAATTGAGGCTAAAATGAGGAATTTCATGATAATTCTAATCTATTTTTGACCAATTAATGATTCTCCAATTTTGGTGAGTTCATCTAAATTGTATTTCTTTGAATATAATTCAATTTGACTATCTTTGTCATAAAATAATAGATATGCACCTTTTTCAAATTCAATATTTAGAGACATACTATCATTGAATGAATCTAAATTGATGTTGTTCTCTTTAGCAAACTTTGTTATCAAATCTTCATCATATTCTACAAAATCTGTAATCACTACATTGATTCCAACGTCAAGTGATGTTTCATATTCTACAAATTTGTGATTGTTTAAAACATACCATAAACTAATTTGGTTAAATTCATCATTCCAAGTATCTTTTTCATGATAGTATACTGTATGAAGATCAAGATTAGATGGAACATATTGAGGGAGTCTTGCAAAAGGATCAATATTATCTGAACCTACTCTAGTTGGCCATTTCTGATTTACAGAAAGCGTTCCATCAAACAAACCTCCATAAGTTCTCAATTTCACTTCAACATCTGATGGATTCAAGATGGGTGGGTCATATTCTAAAAACATTGATTCAAAGATGTTTCTTAATTCTTCAAAATCATGGTGATACGAGTGGAGATATATTGAAACATTGTAATCTCTATAAGATATTGCCGATGAACTACGTGGACTGAATTCGCCATCTACACCTATTCCATTTAATGAAACCGTTGGATATCCATTGAATGAATAATCTACCCACTTGTAATCATATTTTGCTTTATCAGTTTTGATTGATCCATCAGACCATGGTTTTTGATCTGGTTTGGTTGAAACTGTAATATCAAAACCATGATTTTTACCAATATCATGTTCGGTAGTATTGATATCAAATTCCAATGTGTTTGGGGCATAATAGTAAACTACACGAGTTATTTCAGAAGCCTCACCAAATGCCACAAACTTTGCTTCCAATCCTTCAGGGACATATTTGGGTGCAAAAGATACTGGATCTATTTCAAATGTGGGTCGTACGCCTGAAAGTGGAAATGTACCTGCATCTTGCATTTGGTTTATCGTATAACGAGTAGGAAGTTTCATTTTTTTGCTTGAATCTAATTCAAACAAATTGTAATCCTCAACATAAGAAATCATTGTAAATGGTGGTGGCCCTACCCAACCACGGTTAAATGGTTGATCTTTTGGATCATATGGAATTTTACTACTGGATGGTTGAATATCAATAAATCTTGGTACAAGATTCGTTTCAAATATTGAATTCATTTGAGATGGTAAAAAATTTTCTCGATATGATTCATTTGGTGTTTTAACATATTCAATACTTTCAACATTGTTGTCCTTAACTATGATTAAATATTGATGTTCATCTACTATGTGTTCTTCAAAGATATTATCAGAAACCCCAACATGTACATGATACTTTCCATTTCCAGAAGCCCAAGTTACTTTGCCAGTAAAAAAGTGATCAGGTTCCAAATTTGTAACAATCCATTTCTCTAAAACAATTTTGTTATCTTCATCTGTTACCTTTACAACATATGCAAGGTCTTGATTAGTAATATTGTTGTTTGTAATATTGGCATTTATTAGCGCCCAACCTCGTGTAACAAGAGATAATTCTTCTCCACGACTATCCGTAATGCTTGAATCAATCAAAACTAAATTAGAAATTGACGATTCTATTTTTGATATTGAGTTTTGTTGTGTGTTATCAACACTGACAAACTTTGGAATGATTTTCCAACCAAACCTGTCAACTACTTTCTTTATAGATAATTCTTCAATACATGCAGGATTTCCGTTTGCTCGAAGTACCAATAGACGATTATTATTACATTGTATATCATTTATTGCGATACCGGATTCTAATTGTTGTCTCGGATTTGGAATTGATTCAGATTTTTCTGCAAATGATTCTTGCATTCCAATCAAAGAAACTATCAAAATTAATGGAATTACTGCCCAAACCAGCCTCATAATGGTATAATTTGTACGAACTTCATAAAGTGTTCTACTCATGTAGGGATTCTTGTCAAAATAGGCGTGGAATTGCTAAAAACGGTTACACTATGTAACCATTTTAGGAATTTTAGTTCAGATTGTAACCTTGTTTCAAAAATCAAAATATCCTACAGGTATCGGACCATTCTAACTGAAGGGTAACATTTTTTCTTTTTTTAAATATTTATTAAATAAATTTTATGGAAATTTAATATGACAAAAATAAAATACCTGTCTCTAATTGTTTTTGCCTTACTTCCTTTTGTTATTTCAGATGCTGATGCTAAAGAAACTTCTCCATATCATCAATTCAAAAATAATATTTCTTCTAATGACATTGTATGCTCAGATGACAGAGTACTAGTTTTGAAATCATCAAACAACATGCCAGCTTGCATATATTCTGAGTCCATTCAAACACTTACGGAAAGAGGATGGATAGGGAATATTATCAAAATAGATCCACAAGTAATGAGTGCGATAGAGGCTGCCAGCATTAAAAAATATGCCTTGGAACCAGAATTTGAGGTTCAAAGAAACATTGCAAAACAAATTTACAAAGATCTTAGATTAATAGATGATACCCGTTATATCTCATTAAAATTAGGTGACGATAGAAAGTCACTTGATTTTTATGTAGATAATACAAACTTTACTCCTGAAAAAAACCAACAATACTATGAAAATATAATTGATGAAGCTTTTACAAAATTAACAATTCCAGTTAATGTAATATTTGTAGAAGCCTCATCTAGAGGTGCAGGAGATGAATAAATTAAAAATCAAGTAAGTTTTTTTAATTTTCTACGAATTTCATCCATCACTTCACGAATAGGTCTATCATCAACATCCCCATCATATGTTGGATAATGTATTTTGAGAAAAGAGTGAATTGTTGTGGAATCAATTATCTCAAATTTACCATCAGCCTTACCCCCATATCGCATATAATCATCCCCACCATCCAAAAACAGAGGGTTTGGGCACGAACATTTCACAAAATCATGTAAAGATTTGCTTTCCAAAATTTCTCCACAATCAAGACATTTGATGAATGCCATAATTGTAATTGTGATTTAAGATTAGAAAAGTAAAGGGTATTGTATTATCAAAAATATGAATCTGCCAAATTTTAAACAGTGAATCCCTCAAGGGGAATTGTCACTTTAGTTCAAATCTCTAATTATTAGAGGATGTTAAACTATTTGTTTAAAATTACTTTTGTAGATAACAGTCAAGGTGTACTTATCCACCCCCATTCTAACGTTGTGATCAAATGAATCGCAAGTTAGTTCTCACAAATACATGGCATCTTAGTCAGAAAATAATTGTGTAATTGTATCATCATTTAGTCTGATATTTTGATTCGCATTAGTATTGTGAATGTATTTTCCATTTGTATAATCTGAATGATATAACAAAACTCCTGAGACATGTGATGTAACAGATAATGTATCTTCAATTAGTTTTTTAATTTTAGAAAAATCCCCTACATCTGTCTCATACATGTTACTCCACAATTCACCTTTTATCATAATGACAATTGGAGAACCTATCTGATACTGTTGTTCATCTATTTTAAATTTGATTCTTCTTTTAATGTGATTTAGAAATGATTTCTCTTGTAAATCTGCGGTTTTTACTGAAGGAAATAATTCTGAATTTGCAGAAGTATATGTGGAATGTAATGCGTCTTCTTGAAGCTCTACTGATGAAAATGATTCTCTGTTTTCTAATCCAATAGTTGCAAAAGGTGAATTAATGATATCCGAAATGATAACATGTTCTGCCCACTTCTTTATACTCTCATCTTGTAATAGCTCGCCCAAATTATATCTAGGATGAGGATACTCGGAGAGTTTTTTGTCTAAAAATCCAGAAATTGCAGTGTCAAGTTTCAAATCATCAAAATGAAAAATACCCTTACTGCCTACTAGTTTATCTAGATGTAATTTGTCTATAGAATCACACATCATTTCTTTTGATTTTGATTCATCAATGTGTTTGCCTTTATGAATTAATTTTGTAGTATCCACCCAAATCTTAAAGATTGTGGGTTTGTCTTTAGAAATTTTTTCTCCCAAATAATCTGCACCATGTTCAAAAATAGATTCTATTTTTCCTCCAGCTTTGGTTTCAGTGAGTGCAGTTAATTCCAAGTATATTTTCTTGCCATCAAAATTAACTAGAATGTCTGGGTTTTTCCCATTAAGAAGAGATGGTTCATATTTTATTTTCTCGACTCCAAACTTTTTGCCCAGTCTGTGTGCAATAGTTATTTCACCAAATGCTGATTCACTTGTAAAATGATCATTACTTGTGATTCTTTCTTTAAAGGAATTGTATTGGTTTGCATTCCATTTGTCAATATCAAAAGACAAAAGAGAATTCTCTAACAAGATGACATTATCAGGATACCCTTGTTCGTCTGTCTCAAAAGGAATTACCTCATCTGAAGTATCTTGTGGATCAATGTATTTTTTTGGAATGGTTTGAGGTCTTTGCATACATAACTTTAGGATTTTGTTATTTAATTTTGTGTAGGGAATGTCTGAAGGGTGTGCAAAATTATCAAATAATTTGTTAATCTGTGGATAAGCTAAAATTCTCTTTTTGGCAATTATAATCTGTTCATCAATAAATTCTTGATATACAGGATCAGGTCTAGGCCATCTGGCAATCATCTTAAATCAAACCAAGGCCTCATAACTGATAAAGAATATTCAGTCATTTCTTCATTCTTTTTTTCCTAAAAGGGACTCTCTGATTTGTTCAATTTGTTCATCAGTAAATGCATGAACAAATCCACCATCCGCAAGTTTTACTTCTATTGGTTTTAGTATTTCTCCAAGCATTCTATCCGTATCTTCTATTTTAAATCCTGAAGATATTTGTGAATCTCCCACTCTTGCATCATACTTTGACAATGCATCATCCCATACTTTTTTGAAATTTCTTTCAACAATTGCTGAATAAAAATATACCAGTCCTGCTAGGTATCGATAAAATCCGTTGTTTGTTGGGAAATTATATTTTTGTACGATATCTGAAATCATCAGTTCAAATTTTCTACCATCTTCTTGCACATGTGCAAGGTATTGATTCCTCAATTGGAAAATTGCATCTGTATGTTCTAAGATTGGTTCAACAAGAGGTTTTATCACATCATCCAATTTTTTGAAATCTTCATGTTTGACTAAATCTCTTCTAACTTTGATGAAGCTAACCAAATTGATTATAGTGTATTCTCGATAAATATTTCTTACATGATTTCCATGTGTCCCTGTTTCTGTTAATTTTGGATATTCTTTATGGACTGCCATTAATCGTAGCCATACCATCAATAATCTTATCATATCTGACTCAAATTTTTCTAATTCATTCATAATTTAGTCATGAATTCCTTCAATATATGGATCATGCACAAATGATCATACAGATCAATAAATTATGAAAAATGTCCTATCTTGCTTTTGTATTCTATGTATTTTAGCTCAAGACTCTTTGATGTAGGTGCCTCCAAAATTACTTTAACACATATTTGAGATGTCTATTGTACCATGGGTCCCATCTACAAAATGACACTCCTTTTTTAATTAATTCTGTTGAAGATAACTGGTTATTCTAAATTAAGATACAATTCTTAAAATTAATGAGAAAAAAATTGAAATTAATTCCCTCATAGAGATTTAGATGATTGGTGCAATACTCTGATTTGTAATTATTTTAACAAAAATAACATCAGAGGGTCAAAACAAAATTTGTTCAAAAATCAACCGAAATGAGACAAGGAGAAGAATTCAACCGACGATGATACACGACCCAAAAAAGACATAGTTATAAGAAATGAACAAAACAAATTTAAAAATCAAAACAAAAAATAAAAAAATCTATACAAACATCTGCAATAACATACTCTTTACATTTATAGAATATACCATATCATGAGGATCAAAGAAAATGGGATTATTCAGTAAAAAACCAACATTTTGCAGTGTTTGTAGTAAAGAACTAACTCACAAACATAAACCAAAAAAAGAGTGGAATATCAAAGGATCACTATGTGGAGATTGTCATTTTGATAAATCAAAAGAATACTATGAAGGCAAAGTTAGACAGCCATGTGTAGTATGTAGAGAAACACAGAAAATTACTGATTTGTGGGAACCTAGATGGCAATGGGATATGGATGGTTTGTTATGCAAAAAATGCTTTGACAATAAAGAAGAAGACCACAGTAAGAAGAAAAATTTTTGTTCATTGTGTGGTGGAAAAATGTCATTATTGAGATACAATCCAAAGGGGAATTGGAAAATTGAAGGTCAGCTTTGCAGAAAATGTTGGGATGAAAAGAAAGCAGAGTTTGGATAAAAGTGGGATTATTCAAAAAAATTAAATGTGAAATTTGTGATAAAAAATTTTCAAAAATAGAAGAGATTATGAATCATAAACAAATTGTTCATGGCAAAGACTTGCAGTATGATTGTAAAGAGTGTAGCAAATATTTTTCAAACATGGAGGATATGAGAACTCATTTACAAAGAGAACATAGTTACAAAAAAGATAGATAACTAAATTGCTTTTACTGTTTTAACTACAGGAGGTCTATCTTTGGTAAATACTCTGAATCCACAAATACATTTGATTTCAGGTAATCTAGATAATTCAGAATTTAAAACACTAGTACCACATCTCAAACAAGAATAACGTACCTCAAAAGTTTCAACAGGTGTTTCTTCTGTTTCTTCTACTTCAGTTTCTTCTTGAACCATGTTTATCATCAGAATTTCTATAATTTAAGGATACCAGATTATGTTAGAGACAATTCAATGTAGACATCATCAGGAATTTTTAGTCTCATTAGTTGTCTGATTGCTTTATCATCAGCGTTAATGTTAATTATTCTTCTATGCATTTTCATTTCCCATTTTTCATAAGTTTCAGTACCACTACCACATGGTGATTTTCTAGTTGCAACATGTAGTCTTTTTACAGGAAGTGGAGTTGGACCTTTAACTTTAACACCGGTTTTTTTACCGATACCCATTATCTCACTACATACGTCATCTAGTTTTGGTAGACTAACAGAAGTGAGTTTAACACGGGCAGATTGAGTCATAAATCAGCCTAAGGTTCGTACTTCTCGGTAATTTCTTTGACAATTCCTGCTGCGATAGTTGCACCCATATCTCTAAGGGCAAATCTACCCATTTCAGGGAAATCAGCGAAAGTTTCTATACATGTTGGTCTCACCGGTCTGATTTTGACAATTGCAGAATCTCCAACTTTAAGGAATTTTGGATTTTCTTCTTCTACTGCACCAGATGCTGGGTTGATCTTTTGGAGGAACTCAGTAACAGTTGCTGCAACTTGTGTAGTGTGTGCGTGCATTACTGGTGTGTATCCAGGAGCAATTGCTGTTGGGTGGTGAATAACAATAATTTGGGCTTTGAATTCTTTTGCAACATTTGGTGGTGCATCAGGAGTACCAAGAACATCGCCTCTCTTGATATCTTTCTTTTCAATACCTCTAAGGTTGAAACCAATGTTGTCACCTGCTTCTGCAGTTGGCATTTCAGTGTGGTGTGTTTCAATAGATTTGATTTCACCTAGTGCACCTGAAGGCATGACAATGATTTTTTGTCCGGCTTTCATGACACCTGTTTCAACTCTACCTACAGGTACAGTACCTACACCCGTAATAGTGTAAACGTCTTGAATTGGTACACGTAGTGGTTTACCAATTGGTTTTTCAATTACTTTAAAGTCATCAAAGGATTCAAGCAAGGTTTTACCTTTGTACCAAGCCATATTCTCAGATCTTTTGACTAAATTATCACCTTTCCATCCAGAAACTGGAATACAAGGTACATTTTCTAATTTGTAACCAACAGATTTTGCTAGTGCTTCACCTTTTGCTTTGGCTGCAAGGAATGCATCTTCTTTGTATTCTACTGCATCCATTTTGTTGATTGCAATAATTAGTTGGCCTACACCGAGTGTTTTGAGCAAGAATGCGTGTTCTCTTGCTTGTCCACCTGCTGCAATTGCAGTATCGGTTTCACCTTCTTTTGCTGAAAGTACTAGAATGGCGGCATCTGCTTCAGAAGCACCAGTAATCATATTTTTAATAAAGTCCCTGTGACCAGGAGCGTCAATCAAAGTAAAGAAGAACTTTGGTGACTCAAACTTTTGGAAAGCTAGATCGATTGTAATACCTCTCTCTCTTTCGTCTTTAATGTTATCCATAACCCATGCATACTTGAAAGTATCACCTTTTCCGGTCTTTTCTGATTCTGCACCATGAGCTGCAATAGTTCTTTCATCTACAACTCCGAGATCCATCAAAAAATGACCCATAGTAGTTGATTTTCCATTATCGATATGTCCTGTAACAATCAGGTTCAAGTGGGGTTTGTCTGCCATATGGTTTGCCTTGCTGAGGGCATTTATTACTGTTATGAATTTTTGAAGAAAAAATAGAAAACATTCAATTAATTACAGATCACAAAACTTAGCTAAAAGCACATAAATCAAAGAGATAAAAATTACATTTATGAAAATTACAGTTTCAGTTATCAAAGCAGATGTCGGCGGAATTGGCGGACATACAAAACCTAGTGACGGCCTAATCAAAGCAATTAGAAACACCGTTGAAAATTCAGGAGATTTACTAATTGATCATTACATAGGATATTGCGGTGATGATACTCACATCGTGATGACTCATACACATGGTGTAGATAATGAAAAAGTACACAAATTAGCATGGGATGCATTCATGGCAGGAACCCAGGTAGCAAAAGATGAGGGATTGTATGGTGCAGGTCAAGATTTGTTAAAAGATTCATTTTCAGGAAACGTAAAAGGAATGGGTCCTGGAGTAGCAGAATTAGAATTTGAAGAAAGACCTAATGAAGCATTTACTATTTTTGCAGCAGATAAAACAGAACCAGGTGCATTCAACTATCCAATATACAAAATGTTTGTAGATTCATTAAGTAACACAGCACTAATTGTAAACAAATCTCTTGCAAGTGGAGTTGTAATGAATATCATGGATGTTGAAAAAGCACAAATTGCAGAATTACATTTATGGCAAGACAAGCCAACTATTGAAGCAGCATTAATGTATCCAGGAAGATACGTTGTAGATTCAGTATATACAAAAGAAGGTGAACCAATTCTTGATGCATCAACAGATAGACTACACAACATTGCAGGAAAATATGTTGGAAAAGATGATCCAATCATGCTAGTTAGAACACAAAAGAATTTTCCAGCAACAGAAGAAGTTGGAAGTATGTTTAACAACCCACATTATGTTGCAGGAAATACAAGAGGTAGTCACAACATGCCATTAATGCCAGTAAAATTAAACTCGGCAGCATCAATCAATTTCTGCATTCCAATTGTAGAAGCACTAGTGTTCAGCATGCACAATGGTAAATTGGTAGGACCATTTGATGGATTTTCAACACCAGATTGGGATTACATACGAGAAATTGCAACAAAGAAAGCAATTGCAATTAGAAGTCAAGGATTCATTCATCCAGCAACACTAGTTCCATCAGAATTAGAATATGCTGAAGGATATAGAGCAAGAATGGATGTTCTTGAAACCAAGATGAAACCAATGGAAAAGGATTCATCAGGTGAAAAGAGAGAAAATTACGAAGATCCAGATTAGTAAAGTTAGATCTTGTTAATCATAGGAAATAGTTAAATCAAAAAAGATGTTATTCTAAACAAGTCATGAATGCTTTTCAAAAGGTGTTTGATTGGAAGACGTATATTTTCACAGCAATAGCAGTCATATCTTTTTCAAGTTTTGTAGCAGTATTATTTGGGCAAACCATCCCAGGAATAATTATTACGTTTTTCAAAATTGCTGGAGAATATGTAATTTTAGGAACAGTCTTTATTTTTGCACTTGCGTGGTTTCTTAAAGCAAGGCCTCACAATCGCCCCAAAGAATACGCCATTGTACCATTTGATGTGTATGGCAAAAAAAGTAAGATTGATGGAATTAGAATAAATTTCAAAACACATGATGTTGCATGGAGTTTTATGAAACAATACAAAGAATCATACCCATTTTACAACTTTGCACTAGTTTCAGATCTTCAAAATTCAGACAAACCAACAATCTTCAGATACATCTAATTCAGACTTTTATTCAAGATTACATAGAGAAGTGAAATGGAGTTTTCAATTTTATCTGAATCTTTTAACAAAATGGAATCTACCAGAAAAAGATTAGAATTAACACAATTTTTAGTAGAATTATTTGAAAAAACTCCTCATGATGTAATTTCAAAAATTGTATATCTCATTCAAGGAAAATTAAGACCAGACTTTGAAGGAATTGAACTAGGTGTTGCTGAAAAACTTGCAATAAGGGCTATTTCAAAATCATCAGGAATTCCAATTAAAAAAATTGAAGACGAATACAGAAAAGGAGGAGACCTGGGTCATGCATCATCAATAATTTTAGAACAAAAAACTCAGACCACATTTCTTGTTGAGGATATAACAGTTGAAAGAGTCTATGATACATTATTCAAAATTGCAAAACTAGGTGGAGCTAGATCTCAAGACATGAAAATAAAATACATTTCAAGTTTGCTTAATGATGCAACTCCATTAGAAGCAAGTTTCATTTTGAAAATTTTACTTGGAACTCTAAGATTAGGAATTGCTGAAAATACAGTTATGGATGCTTTAGCAGTAGCATTTACAGGAGATAAGGAGAATAGGAAAAAATTACAATATGCATACAATGTATCTAGTGATCTAGGAAAAGTTGCAGAAATAGTTGCAACAAAAGGTCTAGAAGGAATTGAAAAATTTGAAATTACATTATTCAATCCCATCAGACCAATGTTAGCGGATAGAGTAAAAAGTGAAGCTGAAGCAATTGAGAAAATGGGGAATGAATTTGCAGCAGAATACAAACTAGATGGAGAAAGAGTCCAACTCCACATAGAAGGAGACAAAGTTGTATTGTTTTCTAGAAGTTTGGAAAACATTGAAAGTTATTATCCAGACATTATAGAAAAAATTCCTAAAAATATTCAAGCAGATAATATTATTTTAGAAGCTGAAGCAGTAGCAATAAATGAAAATACTGGGGATTTTTTACCTTTTCAAGAATTAATGCATAGACGAAGAAAATACAAAATAGAAAAAGCAATTACAAAATATCCAATCACAGTGAATTTTTTTGATGTATTGTATTGTAATGGGAAAAATTGTATGGAGTTAAGCTACAAAGAAAGAAGAGAGAAATTAGAAAAGCACGTAAAAGAAGATGAATTTGCAAAATACATTCCCATGAGTGTAGTAAAAAATGAAAGTGAAATTGAAGACTTTATGGAAAACAGTATCAACGCAGGTAGTGAAGGATTAATGCTAAAAATGTTAGACAAGCCATACCAAGCTGGTTCGAGAGGAAGTCATTGGTTAAAACTAAAACGAGAATATAGAAATGAGTTAGGAGATAGTTTAGATCTTGTAGTGATAGGAGGATATTTTGGAAAAGGTAGAAGGACTGGAAATTATGGAACATTACTCTTGGCAACTTATGATGAGGATGAAGATACATTTCCAAGTATTTGTAAAGTGGGAACAGGTTTTACAGATGAGTCATTAGATCAACTATACCAAATTCTAAATCCCAAAGTTTCAATTAAAAAAAATCCACGCATCATAAGTGAGATGGAAGCAGATGTATGGTTTGAGCCTGAATTACTCATTGAAGTTGTAGCATCAGAAATAACTCTCAGTCCAATTCACAAAGCAGCTTTGAATGTGATACGAAAAGATACAGGGTTAGCTTTGAGATTTCCTAAATTTACTGGAAAAATCAGAGTCGATAAAGCAGTTGAAGATGCATCTACAAATGAAGAAGTCGTCACATTATACAAAGGACAGAAAAAAACAGCACATGATAAAAATTTGATGTAGTTTGTGCTCAAAAAAATTGTAAAATCATAGAGGATTTAAATTACCTCAAGGTTCTTCCACTTTTGTTATGTATAGCGGAGAGCTTGAAGTTCAAGCAAAAAGAAAGGCTATAGCAGTTTTACAAGACGAAATCAATAGAATTCTAAATGCATCCAGAGAACTTGCAACACTTCCTGAATTAATGATGAAGAAAGACAAAACAGGAATAAAAAATACACTAGAGCAAATTTCAACAATTGAAGAAGAAGTAGAAAACTTGAGAAGAAAAATTACACGCGAAGTTGCAGATGTTGGAGGATTGATCATGAATAGAGAAAATCTTTTGAATACAGCATATACAATGGATGAGATTGCAGGTTACATCACAGGCATTTCATTCAAACTATCAAATGTAAAAATTACAACATTGAAAAGTGCAAAACTGGATACAGACATTACAAAACTGATTGAATTAGTAGTAGACGAAGTTTACAAACTAAATGAAATCATTCGTAGTCTTAATACAAACACTGCTAACGCTATTGAATTGGCACAGGAAACACAAACAATTGAAAGAGAAATTGACATAAAATACAGACAAGCCACAATGAAACTCTTAGCATCATCAATCACAGATACAAAAGAAGTATTGTTGATCAAAGATGTTATTGAGGGAATTGAAGAAATGTCAGATAAATGTCAAAGAGTTTCAGATTCTTTCATATTGTTAGCATTGAGCCTATAACCAATTAAAATTCCTACACTTTTACTTTATTTTTAATTTAGAAGAATATCCTATTTTACTAGAGAATTCATATACAGATAAGGGTCTGCAAATTTATGAAAAGTGAATTAATTGAAAATAAAATTATAGTGTGGAACATTGAAGATTCAAAGAAACTTTTCAGTCATGGATATTATGGAAAACCAATTGGAATTCCAAAACCAAAAATTGAAGAAATAGATGCACCATTAATTTTAGATTTAATTGAAGGGTTATACCTATTAGAAAATAAAAAAATTACAATTACAAAATCTAAACAAAAAATTACTGTAGAGGCATTAATTGAAATTTGTAAGAAAGAAGTTTTAGAATTTGATAAAAAATATACGGTATACAAAAATTTTAGAAATAACAGATACATCGTCAACCCTGGAATTAAATTTGGATGTGACTTTGCAGTTTATGAAAAAGGTCCAGGCATTGATCACGCACCATTTTTGATTCAGGTATACACTAGAAGCGAATCAATAACATCTACAAGTATTGTTCTAGCAGGAAGACTAGCAACTTCAGTTAAAAAACAATTCATTTTAGCAATTCCAAAAGGTAAAGACAAGGTAGACTTTTTGGCGTTAGATTGGTGGAAAGCTTAGATATCTTTTATGTGGCCAGCAATTCGGTCATAAATTTCAAAAAGTTCTTTTGTAATTCCAAAAGCAATATGGTTATCCCATTTACCTCTAATTCTTACGGCTACTTCAGTAGGTTCAACATAGATTGTAGCATCTTTAACAGATTGTTTTGCTATCATCCCATTAAGATCAGCATCAGCATTTAATTTTGATGCTAAACTGCCGATACCTATCCATTCTACTTTAGTTACAGTTTTTGATGCAAAGTGACCATTTGTAGTTAGTTTAGTTTTTGCAAGATAATTGCCATATCTAGAACCAATACTTTTTCTAACTATGAATTGAGCTTGAAATCTATCTAATGCGCCCCATGGGAGTGGATTTGGATCTTGCATGATTATCCCTTTTGAATTATTTGTATTGCGTCAATGTTTGAATTCTTAACATCAATACATCCCTTGTTAGTTACCATTCTAGGTGTTTGAGCAAAATATCTACTATAGTAATCATCTTTTTCTATTTCATCAGTTCCTATTTCTTTAGCTTTGGAATCTACACCGATCTCTTTTAACATATCAGAAAATTTTTCAGGCCATGATTGGTAGACAAATGTGTCTGACTCTGTATCATGCATTAAAAATCATGAATCATACCCACAAATAAAGATATCAAGAATTAATTGCATTTGGAATCAATCAAAATAAATATCACAAAAGTTTTGACAAATTATCTATGCTGAAATTTCAAGGTAAACTCGCACTAATTACTGGCAGCGGTACAGGCATAGGTCAAGCAATCGCTAAAAGATTTGTAGAAAATGGTGCCAGTGTAGTAATTCTTGGTAGAAGAAGAGAACCATTAGATGAAACATCAAAAATGTTAGAACAAATTATTTCTGAAAAAAATAGTAAAGCATCAGTTAGAATTTTTGCAGGAGTTGATGTTGCAGATGAAACAGCAATGAGTGACATGTTTGAATCACTAAGTAAAGATAACGTTACAGTAGATTACATAATTAACAACGCAGGAGTTTCAGGCCCCGTAACATGTTTTGCAAATGCACCAATGGATGAATTCAAAAGTACAGTTGCAATTCATTTGACAGGTACATTTTGGGGCTCAGTTCAAGCGCTAAAAGTAATGAAGTCAGGTGGAAAAATAATTACAATTTCAACATTTTTCACAGAAGAAAGACCATTAGAACAAAGACCATACAGATTTAGAAGCCCATATACTGCAGCTCAAGGAGCTAAAAATAGACTAGCAGAACTAATGTCATGGGAATTAACAGATAAAGGAATTATTTCAATAGCAACAAACCCAGGCCCCGTACACTCTGATAGAATTTACAAAACAGTGTATCCTAAAGCTGCTTCAGAATTTATGAGAGTTAGTGGATTTGAAGATTTAATTCCAACAGAAGTCAGTGCTGCAAGTCAAGAATTACTACCATTGTTAGGAGAAGATGAGAAGGTCATCAAAGAAGGAATTGTAAAAGCTGCAGAGAAACTTGCAAATGGAAAAGATGTTTCAAAATTAACTGAGACATTTACAAATCTATTAAACAAAATTCAAACTATTGCAGAAAAAGTTCAAAATAACACATCACATATGATTGCAAATCAAGAATTTCTATCACAAGGGCAAGTTTCAGAATCAGTTCTTAATTTGTGTGATGATGAAATCGCAAAAATTCTAAATGGTAAAGTTATTCCAGGGGATAGAGTATTTTATCCAGTTAAACCACATATTGGCACTGCAACACCAGGGGTTCATCAAATAGACTTTACAGGTAAAGCAATCGTGTTTACTATTGATGCAACAGACAAAGCAGACGCAGAAAGAGTTGAATTTTTAGCAGCATATGTTGAGAAAAATGGAGGTAAAGTTGCATGCTTTATTTCACAAAATACACCTACAGAACTTCAAGAATACATTAGTGGGAAATTCCATTCACATGTTGTAGATATTAAAAATCCTGAAGAAGTTCAAAGGTGGTTAAACACAGCAAATACAAATTTGGGAAAAGTCCTTGCAGTAATTCACATTACAGGCAAACTACCAAATATTTCAAAATTAACTGAATTAACTAGAACAGGATGGAATGAACTCACTGAAAAATTCATCTCAACTCCAGCTACTGTTGCCCAAAGAGCACTAGAACATTTTGTTGCAGGAGGGAAAGATGATCCTAGATTATACAAAGATGCAAAGGGAGCAATCATGATAGTAGGACCTGATTTACCAGTAGGACGTAAAGTAACAGGAACTCAAAGAGCTCAAGTAGAAGTGTTTAGAGGAGCACTAAGACCATTTACAACTACAGTTAATCAAGAACTAAGTGATGTTTTAAAATCAAAAATCAGAATGTTTACAATATTTCCAGGTACGGTAGCAGGGGCTGAACCAAATAACCAAAAAATTGCAGATGCATTAAATTTCCTTGTATCTGATAGTTCAAATTCATCATCAGAAGTAATTTTCTGTGTTGATGAATCAAGATAAAAATGAAGAAATTTTCAGATTTCAAAATAGGTGATTCATTTTTTTCTACATGTAGCATTTCAGAGAAAGAATTGAAAATGTATCTTGATTTCTCTAGAGTGAGGAATGTATTTTTAGAGGATAAACAAAAAGGAGAACAAAAATTGGTTTCAGGTAGAGCAATTTTATCAAGGATGGAGGGAGAATTTTCAAGATTAAGTCAAATTTATGGAAATTATATTATTTTTCTTGGTACAGATGGAGATTCAGAGTGGGGGAACAGAAACACCAGGTTTGTCAAACCACTATATACAGACCAAGTGTTGAAATTAAAATTCTTAATTTCAGAAAAAAAAGACATTGATGAAGAGTATGGAAAAATAGCAGTAGACTATGAAGGGACAAATCAAGAGGGAGAAATAATAGTTATTTCAAAGAAAAACATCTACAGAATCAAAAAAGAACCAGAAAAATAAAATTTAAAAATATTTAAAAAAATATCAGAAAGAATTAGATTACTTTCTAAATGATGCAGCAGATAATTGGTCACCGTTATGACTAACTATTACAGTGTATACACCGGTTATCCAGTCTTCACTGTAAACTAGAGGTGATTCAAATTCTCCTGATGTAGATAATATTGTAGATAATTCAACTGAAGTATTATCAGGTCTGATGATTTTAACATCAATTGTAACATCAGAATCCACATTCTCAAAGTCACCATCAATCATTATCATGATTGGTGAAGACAAGACTTTATCCTCAGAATCAACAGACACACAGTTAGCAATTAGACATTGGGTTGCAGATGAAGGGTTGGAAGATTTATCTCCAATAAAGAATGTCAAATCAGAAATTGTATTTCCATTATAAGATGCATGTAAAGCATAATCTCCAGATATCCAAGATTCAACAAGTAGTGTGTCAAATTTACCATCTTTTGTCAATAGGGTAGTTAATTCATCGATATCACCATTTGGTCTAGTGAAAGTAATTTCAACTAGTCCAGAAACTACATCCAAAGATGTGGCATAAACCAATCCAGATATGTCAAGTGTGCTTTGGGCAATCTTGGTATCAGGTCGGGTTACTGTGATTGTTCCAAATTCAGATTCACCTGAAAAATTATCAATTTGTTCAAAGTAATCAGAATCAAGTAAGACTACTTCAGTTACAATATTGCTGAGTATAACTGGGGCATCATCCTTTGCGGATTCAAATGCTAGTTCAAGAGCAGTTTTTGTATTTTCTGCTTCAAAGATAGTAAATGTCTCTGATGCAAACTCAGTTGACTCATCAGTGATTGTAACAGTGTAATCACCAACCATCCATTGTGCCCTAATCAAAGGTAACGAATACTTGTTTTTATCATTTAGAACTAATTCATACTCATCTACAACACCGTCTGGGTTTTCAATAGATATCATGACACGGGAATATATAGAATCAACTTGACCTTCTGCAATTAACAAGTTTCCTCCATGTCCCAAAGTACCAGTGTGTAATAATGTTAATTCAGAAGTAGCAATTTGTGCAATGCTTTCAGCATTTGCTATAACAGAAGTACTTGGAGTAAACAAAGGCAAGATCTTACCAGATGTGAGTTTAAAGTATATTGATGAAATGTGTTCTTGTGTAACACCAAATGATACAGTGTAAACACCATCTTCCCATGAATCAGGAATCGGTTGGATAGTAGAGAAGTGTCCATTAGAACCAGTAGATAATCTTAGACCAGTTACAGTACCGTCTGGCTGTGTAATGTCTAACAATACAGCTTGTCTTGTGGTAGTATCATACACATCACCAAATGCCTTTATGGTTCCAGCAAGGGATACATCCAAGGCAAATACACCTGAAGAGGAACCAGATATGAGTTTGGTTGCAGTATGATCATAAGGCATTGTTGGTTTTTCTAACAATCTTGCATCAGAGATTGGATCATTTGCTACCTCTACAATCATCGTACTATGGTATTGTTCTTCAAGTAAATCATACATGGAATAGTATCCAGTATTTTCAATTACAGTAGAGTATGAATTGTCTTGGAAGACAAAGTTACTCTTAAAGTTACCATCAAATCCTGAAACGGGGTCACCACTGATGATAGTTCTAATAGATTCATCCTGATTTGTCCATTTAATTTCATTATCAGTAAAGGCAATCTCAAATGGAGAATAACATACATCACAAGTCTCTTTTACAGATTCTACAACATAGAAACTATTATCAACTGAACTGCCACTACCTGCAGCATTACCATTAGCACCTGTGATTTTCTCCAATTCTGGAATCAAGTCAGATACTTTCAAAATATCATAAGATATTTTTTCAGCTCTTACACGGTGATAGTTCCAGGCATTAACGTTAATGTTTGAAGTATCCATGTCTTTTTCAAACGTCATATCAAACAATATCCAAAGCAGGGTGCCCTCTATTCTTGGAGTGACATTGACATTAGATAACATTCCATTAGGATCAACTACTGTAAAGTCAGTATCTTTATCATACAAAATGTATGTGTCACTATCTTCTGTTTCATATGCAACACCTTGATTGTTCAAATACAATCCAACATGTTCAACTGCATCAGGTCCATTGTAATCAAATAGTCTTACTGCAATTTGTGATGGTTCTCCAGTTTTCAAAGTTGTTGTAGGTGAAGTTTGACTGTATTCATCTAATGCTTGGTAACTACCAGTCTTTGCAAATACTAGTTGTCCATCTTCGTTGAGTGTTGGGGAACCAAATGAGTACAGTGCGAGTCCAGTGATTACTGGTGGGGTTGGGGTATTGCCAAGTCCACCAACTGCAAGGCCTGCTGCACCAATTGAAAATTTAGAATCAACTTGTATGTTAATACCATATGTTGAGAAGTGGGGCAAGTTTGCAGTGTATGCACATTGGGTTGCAGTATCTCCACCAGGAGCTCTTACTATAGTAATATTATCAAATACGGTTTCGTTATCATCAGTGATAAAGTAAACTTTTGCAGCAGGACAAACAAATCCAGATGCAGCATCAGCGTGAGTATTTCCAGGAACAGTTGGATGTGTAGAACTTCCAGTGTCACCTAACAAGAAAGTTACCTCAATAGAATCAAAGGTTTCATCATCATGTTCAGATGTAAGTTCACCAACAGTTTCAATTGACGGAGCAGATGCAGGACTAACTCCAAGGGATTCGAGACTTGTAGCTGTAACTTTGAATTGATACTTGTTGCCATTAGTTAAACCAGTGACAATTGCAGTAGTATCAGTAACGTCAGGATCAGTTAATGTCGGAGTAATAGTATCATATGTTCCATCAGGTTGTTCAACACTTACAATGATATTGTATCGTGTGATAGATTCACCACCATTGCTTAATGGAGCAACCCAATTGAGGGTAACTTGTCCAATTGCAGGAGTAGTATCTAAACTTCTAGGTGCTTCAGGAACTGAAACTGGTTTAACATCAACTGTTGTAGATGGGGAACCAGTACCAATCAAATTCACAGCAAATACTCGTAGCGTGTAAGTATTACCATTGACAACCTTACTACCCGAAACAGTAAGAGAAGTGTTAGAATTTACATCCTCACGAATAGTATTCCAATTTTCTGGTTGTTCACATGCTGCAGTACAAGATTGAATAATGTAATCAAAGATATCTCGTCCACCATCATTTGTAGGAGGAGTCCAAGAAACTATGTATTTTGCAGGAAGTGCAACTGCAGTTAGTCCTGTTGGAGCATTTGGAACAGAATGAGTAGTACCCTCTGTAACACTAGATACAGAACCAGCACCGTCAGAGTTCATTGCAGATACTCTGTATGAATAGGTAGTACCACCAAACAATCTATCGCCAGTAGTAGCACCGTCAGAATAAGAGGTTACAGTTGAGGTTGTAGAATCAGGAACAGTTGTGAGTGTTGACCAAGCAGCACTAGAATCAGCTGGAGCAACTCTTCTTTCAATTTGATATCCAGTGATTGGGCTACCACCATTGTCTGCAGGAGCAGTCCAAGACAAATTAATTTGAGTACTAGAAATTACATTTGTACTCAATGAACGTGGAACAGTAGTAACAGTTGATGGAATTTCACTTGCAGTAAGAGATGGGTAAATAGTTCCTTTTGCATTAGAAGCAAAGACACGGAATGAATAGTTATCACCATTAGTTAGACCATTTACAGTTGCAGTAGTTCCAAGTCCAACATCTTCAGCAAATGTGGTCCAGCCTGAACCACCATTGTATTCTACTCTGTAATGAGTAATATCAGAACCGCCATCGTCAGTTGTGGTTACATCATTAAATGTAATTGATGGGACACTCCAAGAGAGTGAAATAAACTGGTTACCTGCATCAGTTACTGCAAGATTAAGAGGAGCACCAGGTACATTGATAGGAGTAGCATTATCAGAAGCAGAAGCTGTACTAGTTCCTGCGGAATTAATTGCATATACTCGGTAATAGTATGTTTCACCATTAGTTAATCCACCATCAGTGTAAGTAGTAGCAGTAGATTTTGTGTTGGTAGAAAGTACAGTCCAAACAGTATTTTCAGTTATTGTAGTACTGCTATTACGTGCAATTGATGTTCTATCAATTTTATATCCAGAAATGTCAGCACCACCATCATTAGATGGAGCAGTCCAATCAAGTGAAACTTGGTTTGGAATTGAACTAGTTACAGATAAACCAGTAGGTACACCAGAAACAGTTGAAGTTATTGTAGATTGTACTACAAAGTCAAGTTCGAATTTAATATACATGTCAGCATCTAATTTAGAATCAACTCCTGTTGGAGGATCTTTAAGGAATGAAGAGGTCATAAAGAAGGAATCAAGTTTATCTTTCGGAGTAATCTTCACACCAGTCATCTTACCACCATTATCAAGGGATGCCACTTCATTGTGAGGTAAGAATACATCTTGTCCACCAGCAATTTCACTAAGGTTGTATGCAGCAGTGGCACCAGGAATTGAAGGTTTTGCATCAACTACAGATGACAAGGCACCAGTTCCAATAGCATTTTTAGCAGAAACTCTAAAGGAATACTCTACATTGTTTGTTAAGAAAGTGGTACTTTCAGTATTTTCTATAAGTACAATTAATTCTGTTCCAACACCATCAACAAATGTTATCCATGCCGTTTCTGCAGCAGTCTTTAGTTTATACTCTATAACATAATCAATGATATCTTCACCACCATCACTAAATGGAATTCCCCATTTGAGTTGGACTTTATTCTTTCCAGATACGGCGTCCAATCCAAGTGGAGAACTAGGTGAACCGAGAGTAGTTTCAGTAAGAGTTTCAGGATTAACACCAGAATCAGAGGCATCACCAGTACCTACAGAATTGATTGCAGAGATTCTATATGTGTAAGTAGTATCGCTTGGCAAGTTTTCATCCAAGTAAATAGTTGAAGTACTTGCAGTGTCTGCTACCAAAATTCCAAATGCATCAGTTCCAACTCTACGTTCAATTGTATATCCTGTAATTGGAGAGCCGCCGTTGTTTACAGGTTCAGACCATGTTATCTGTAGAGAAGTTGCAGTTGCACCAGCAGATAATCCAGTTGGAGGTTGTGCAATATCATATGTTGCTGCATGTGAAGTTCCAGAATCTACACTATCTCCAACATTAGTGATAGATACTACAGTGTATGCATAGTCAACGCCTTTAAGCAAATTAGTATCACTGTAAGTAGTTGCAAGACTCATAGAATTAGAAGAGCCAGTATTATCGAATATTATAGGTTCAAACGCTCCACCTGCAACACTTCTATTGATTTTATATCCAATAATTGG